>JGI24024J18818_10001131_pt1 | contig 10829 bp, 11 predicted proteins | sample Cruoilmetagenom2_FD_18818 | JGI IMG/M metagenome (IMG submission 18818) | reverse complement strand
CTCAGAATATGCTGGATCAGCCTCTAATTTGCTCAGAAAGGCGTTTACTTCGGTCTCCATCAGCCACCTGCGACTATTGAAGATTCCCCAAGTTATATAAAACCGCCAAGGCCAACTGAGCGTTCACATAAGTGCCCGCCCTCCTTAGGGGCAATATTATATCATACTGTCCTGGATGACCTCATTGAAGGTCGTGACTGCCTGGTCAATCCCTAAATCATCGATCCAGCAGTGAGTCACCAGACGAAAGCGGCGTTTTGCGGTCACGCCAACCAGGATGCCTCTTTCTTTCAAACGCCCAGCTACTTCAGATGCAGACAAAGTAATCTGATCATCCAGAGTGAGAAACACCATGTTGGTATAAGGTGTGCCAGGATCGAGAATTAAGCCAGGGATCTGCGCTAATCCACTTGCTAAAAGAGACGCCCGTTTGTGATCTTCTGGTAAACGTGCAATCATCGTCTCCAAAGCTACGATCCCAGCAGCTGCAAGAACTCCCGCCTGGCGCATCCCGCCGCCCAACTGTTTTCGCATCCGCCTGGCTTTGGCGATGAATTCTGCTGAACCACACAGAACTGAGCCAACCGGTGCACCTAAACCTTTGCTCAGGCAAAATGTAACCGAATCAGTTGGACCAGCCAATTCTTTTGCATCCACATTCATAGCTGCAGCTGCATTGAATATTCTCGCACCATCCAGATGAAACAGGAGTCCGTATTGATTAGCAATTTCACCGACCGCTTTGGTGTACTCTAAGGTCAGCGCAACCCCACCGCAGCGATTGTGTGTGTTTTCAAGGACGACCAGCCGTGAAATTGGAAAGTGCGGATCGTCTGCACGGACCGCACCTTCAATCTCTTCCAAATTCATCGTACCATCTGGTTGGTTGGTGATCAGGTGTGGATTCACTCCACCCAATGCCGCCGCGCCGCCTGCTTCGTAGAGAAATGTGTGGGATAGATGACCCAAAATAAACTCATCTCCCCGGCCGCAATGAGCCAGGATAGCCGCCAGATTACCCATCGTCCCACTCGGAACAAATAATCCTGCTTCTTTACCCAGCAAGGAAGCAGCCATTGCTTCAAGGCGGTTGATGGTTGGATCTTCTCCATAAACATCATCTCCCAGCTCTGCTTTTGCCATCGCAGCCCGCATTTGTGGAGTGGGGAGTGTTACTGTATCAGAACGCAGGTCAATCCAATCCATATTCGCCTCTCATCTGAAAATTATTTAATCGTTAGTAAATTGCGTAGTAAACAAGTCATCAATTGGATAATTCATTCAGCTGCATCGAATGAATCCAGAATATTTGATAAATCATCAGGTAATGGGGCTTCGAATTCAACCAAATCAGATTCACCCGGCAGCCGGATTTTTAATCGCGCTGCGTGCAAGAATTGACGACCGAGATTCAGACTGGGATGGCGTCTGCCGTAAATCCTATCACCAACAATTGGACAACCAAGGAAAGCCATGTGCAGGCGAATTTGATGAGTTCTTCCTGTGACCGGATGTACTTCTAATAAGGTATGGTGATCGTATTTCGCCAATGTCGAATATTCACTGACCGCAGACCGGCCTTTTCCTGGGTGGACGACCGCCATTCGCTTGCGATCGACCGGATCCCGCCCTATTGCTGCTTCAACTCGTCCTCTGGCTGTAGGTGGAATGCCATCCACAAGAGCCAGGTAAGTCTTCTCAACCCGGCGTGAACGAAACTCCTCCTGCAGCCACTGGTGGGCAGCATCGTTCTTTGCCAGCAAGATTATCCCGGAAGTGTCCTTATCAAGCCGGTGGACGATCCCCGGACGCTGGACTCCACCGACACCTTCGATATCCCCTGCATGTGCTAAAGCTGCGTGCACCAGCGTCCCGGAATGATGACCCCCAGCAGGATGGACTACCATTCCGGCTGGCTTGTTCACTGCGATTAAATCATCATTTTCAAAAACGATCTCTAGCGGAATATCTTCTGGAATCAAAGTGGTCGGCTGCGGAGGAGGTATCCTGACCTCGATCTCCATCTCTCTCTCCACCATATGCCCGCTCTTTGTGATTGTGATGCCATCGACATCAACGCAGCCAGTTTTGATAAATGATTGTAAGCGCGACCGGGAATATTCTGGCAGCTTTGATACCAAGAACTTATCAAGCCGTCGGGATCCATCTTGCTCAAATGTTAATTGAACAAGCCGGTCACTCACCAAGATTTTCCCCACCGATCTGATCGCTGCTGTTTTCGGTTGGTAATTCCCCTTCTATTGGGTCAGAGGATGATTCTTTGTTTCTCTCTTGTGACCAAACTCCCAGCAGTAAGACAAGAACACCCAGGGTAATGCACAAATCGGCTACGTTAAAAACCGGAAACCTCCAGATGGATACAAAATCCGTTACCCAGCCAATTGTGAGCCGGTCAAACAGGTTGCCAACCGCGCCCCCGAATTCCAATCCCATTGCCAGTCTCAGCGTCCAATCGTCGCGCGGAACGCGGGGGAAATAATAAACAATCGCGATGGCGACCACCACTGCCAGTATTGCAATGAAATCTCCCAAACTTGGCAGGATCCCAAAGGCAGCTCCGGTATTCTTCCAATTGACAATTCGTAAATAAGGTTCAAGCCATTCAGTTGGTGACCACCACTCACCCAGTGCTAAATTCCGTCTTACCAATACTTTGGTAGTTTGGTCGAGGATGACGATAGCTCCACCAATCCCAAACAGGGTTAAATAATCGCGCAAGTAGTTTGATGAAATTTTTGAAGTTGATTCCATGGGGTAGATTTTACTCTATGTCGCCTGGATCTGGCTGAAATTGTGCTGTGAATTTTCGATATACCACCTGTGACTCATGGACCTTGGGCAGACCATCCCGAATTTTATTCACATCTATACATTGGTCCAGCCTGACCAGGTGCGCAGCACAGGAATTACCTTTGCTTCTGCAATCACTGGCTCCAAAACCAGGCGCAGGAATGCTTGCTTCAAGCTCTTGAATCAGAAATTGACTCCAGGCACACTCTATATGTTCCGATGTCTCAAGATAAAAATACCCACTTATCGAGGAAGCTGGTCTCAACCAATCGATATGCCAGTGTCTGCGACCATATCCGAGCAGGTGGCGCCTCAGGCGCGCCTTCAAACCACCAGGTCCCTGAGCGCTGCCTACATAGAGGTATTCTCCCGGTTGAAAGCAATATTTGCCAAGTTTGCCAACTCGAAGGTTCTGAAAATTTTTAATTTTTAGATGCAGGATATATACCCCAGCAGAATTAATCATTTGACACTAGCTCGACAACCACCCCCCGGTGATCAGAAACCCCGTCGATCAGCGCAGTATGTGCTGAAATCGCAGTCCATTCATCTGAATAAAATATATAATCTATACGCATTAACCAGGCAGGCACGAATAAATTCCCAATATGCGGACGGTCGCTCTCCGGAAGCGTGCTGCCAGGAAATGTATGTCCCAGCCCAGCACCAACTGACCGGTAAGCATCTACAAGATTTTTAGTCATGCTTTTGTATGCATCGCTCAAGAAAGACATGTTGGCATCGCCCCCCACTATCGCTGAACCCGATTGGCTGGCCAGGCCGCTCAACAGCTGTGTTTCTTTTTCCCGTGCCCGAATACGAGCATCCTCTTCATCCAATGGAAATATACCTGTTGTGGGTGTCAGGTGAAAATTGACCAGCAGGATTTGTTCCCCATTCCACTCCAGGTCAAGGATTTGCGGCCCACCTGCCCACAGCTGCGGCAGGCTGATACCACTGGGGCTTACCGGGTATTTGCTGATGACCCCAATACCTTCCGGGTTATCGACCGGCTTGAGGACCTGGTACGGGTATTCATCGATCAATTCATTCTGCAAGACCTCAGCCAGCCCAGTGTTGAGTTCTTGTATCAGCAGCACATCCGGGTCCTCGAACTCGATCGTCTCCAGGATCGGCTCGTATTGATCGTGCCAGGCTAAAACGTTGTAAGTCATCACCCTGAGGGATGGCTGATCAGTTAATTTATCATTGCTGGCAGGGACAAAATGATCACCCCACAGCAAGATCAAAGCCAGCAGACCAACCAGGAATCCAACTCCCAACCAACGATTCTTACAAACAAGCGCGACGAGCAGAACCAGAGCCAGAGGAACAAAGAGGTATATGGCTACGAAATTCAACAAGGCAACTATCGTGAATCTGTCTCCCGTGAGGAGATACAAACCCAACCATCCTAAGAGGAAGCAGAGATATACTACCGCTGCTATGCTTAGATCCCGACAATGAATTCTTGATGTCCTGGGACTCATGATTAAGGGAATTTATAGATCTCTTTTGCTGAACAATCTGATGGCAAGCATTAAAGCCAGGACTGCATAAATCATGCCATAAAACACCATCACCTGGCTCGGCATCGAGGCAGCGGTAAATGGGGAAAATCCTAGCGCGCTGACTAATGGAGACTGCATCTCGAAAGCAGCTCGTTTCCAGAGCGCTTCACTTGGGATAAGCAGGCTCGATACAATCCCCACATTGACCGCGGTCTGGTTCTGAATAAAAGAGCCGATTTGCTCAATCCAACCTCCGACGAAAGCGATTCCAAACATCCCAAAAACCAGCACTCCATTGGCGAGGGTTGACAGCACCGCGCCTCCTGCCAGGGAAACACCCAGCAGCAAGATGGCATTCAACCATATTAAACTCAACCCGCGCAGAACATTGGGCGCAATGTAGCCCGAAATTGCATATACCAAGACGATCGTTCCGCCTGCCATCAAAAGCAGGTACAGGCTCAGCATACCAACAAATCCCAACCATTTTCCAAACACAATCTCCCACCGCTGCAGCGGTTTGGACACCAGGGTATGGATCGTCCCGGAAGCGATCTCGCCTGAAAGAGTATCAACTGAGGTCAGGACTGCCATCATCACGGTCAGAAAATTAACCACATACAAACCAGCCATAAAAAGAAAGTTCCGGATCTGGTTGAGCTCCAGCAGGCCTGGACCAAATTGTGAACTGGTTGTATCCTGATTGACATAATAAAAACCCACCCCGTATATCGCCAGGTAGATCAATCCCAAGAGCAGCGCGGCCAATAAAATTTTTCGGCGCGCGGCTTCGCGAAAGGTAAGTCGGGCAATGACAAATATGGTCATAGACCGCCCTCGGTACCCACAACCTGGATGAATAAATCTTCGAGCGAGAGCTGTTTTGGGCGAATGGCGTAGATATCAACCCCATTTTCAACCAGGAAGCGGTTGATGGCCGGCATATCAGCTTCCGACGAGAGAGTCAGTGAGAGATGATCACCATCTGCTCGTATATTGTCTCCCCAGCGAGCAAGTCCATCCAGCACAGCCTGGTTTAGATTACTTGCGCGTATCTCAACGGTTAATTCACCTTCGACCAGGCTTTGCAATGAACTTGTCGTCAGCACCTCGCCCTGCCGGATAAAAGCCACCCGATCGCAGGTGATCTCTACCTCGCTCAACAAGTGAGAATTGAGAAACACCGTCGTTCCCCCAGCACTCAGATCGCGGATGATATCCCTGACCAGGCGCCTTCCCACAGGGTCAAGACCGGAGGTCGGCTCATCAAGAAAAATCAGATCTGGTTCGTTCAGCAGTGCTTGAGCTAAGCCGATGCGCTGCAGCATTCCCTTAGAGAAAGCGCGCAATTTTTTTTCGGCGTGCCGTTCCAAGCCAACCAAATCCAGTAATTCTGCGATTCGGGTCTCGAGTAATCCACTCGATACTCGGTACAGATTGCCGTGCAGTCGCAGAAATTCTTCTGCGGTCAGCCAATCATGAAAACGGAAGTGCTCCGGCAGAAAGCCTACTTTTTCCCTGGCGCGATGGTTTCCTAACGGTGCCCCGAGGATTTCACCTCTTCCAGAAGTAGGCGAGATCAAGCCCAGAAGCATCTTGACCGCGGTCGTTTTTCCAGCACCATTGGGTCCCAGGAATCCGAAGACTTCCCCTTGTTCTACGTCTAATGTTAAATCAGCGACCGCGATCTTGTCGCCATATTCCTTTTTCAATCCCCGAGTGCTGATGGTTGCTGACATTGATATAAACAATGATGAGAAATAATGGGTTTACATTAAAAACGATAGCGTGAAACGCGATGCGTGCCACGTTTCACGCCTGCCGTTTCTTATTTATGATTTTACCTTACTCTAAAGAGTTGGCTAATTCTAATGCCGATTGTGCGTCACCAGGGCCAGTGAGTGCATATACAATGCCATCTTTAATCCAGACCAGCAGGTAGTGGGGAAACTCAGTATGCTCCGACTGCATAATCAGAGTCCCTTCCACACCATCAACCAGGATTTCTTGATACTCGGTACCGTAGCGCGGGATGGGGATCACCAGGGTTGTTGTCCAATCCACATTCTGGCTGAATTGGGCAGCTTCTTCCGGGGTCATACCCAGCACTTGCAGGAAAGCCTGGCCTATTCTGGCAATATCCAACCCTGGTGGGGCACTGATTTCTGGACTCGGGAACTGGATCAGCGTGACACATTCACTCAGATCAACAATGGGTCTATCAGGATCAACCCCGGCCTCACGGACCATCTCCGGAGATACCTCGCAGGTTCCATATCCAGCCGCGACTGCAACCGGCAATTCCATTGAGACTTCAGCCCCATCCAACACCGCTGGTAATTTCAGGTCTGCAATCCCAAGTTCATCCAGCAATGCCTGAACCTTCGGTAAATCGACCAGCATCGAAATCCTGACACCTGGCTGGACAATTAGCTTTTCATTTACTGGTCCAGAAGTTGGTAAGCGCACAGAAAATCCTGCCAGGTCGCTCGCCTCCGCCTTTCCGGATACATCCTGCATCTCACCAAATTCTTCAAATTCCACATCTTCAGCGAGCAGNAATTCGAAATTGGAGGATGAACTTAACTGCTCCCCAATCTCTTCAGGATCAATCTGGATAATGGTGAACTGCTCCACCCGGAATAAACCAAGGAAGCTGCTCCCGATGGCTCGCACCTGGGGGAAAAGCATTGCGACGGCGAGAACTGCAACCACGCCCACTGCTGCCCATGCAAATTTATGTTTGCGATTAAATAATCTATCGAACATGCTCAATCTCTTCTTCTCCAAATACTGCTGTTCAAAACGTAAAAATGCCTGGCGGGTTGGCTGTGGAAGCTCATCGCTTTGTGGGGTTAGTACTGACATATGCTGGCTGGTTTGTACCCCAGAAAGAGCCAGCTGATCAGCAAGATCCTGGCACTTTGTGCACTCAACAAGGTGGTTAGAGATCCTTACCGCATCAGCAGTAGATTCATCATCAGCAAAGTAAGTCCTGATCTCTTGTTCAGATAAATGCATCTTCAGCCTCCTGCGACCTGATTAAAGAGCGCTTCAAACTCATCATGAGCCCGAGCAATTGTTTTGCCTACGGATGTTGGTTTCATATTCAGCACTGCGGCCAGCTCTTTGTAATTCAACCCCGAATACCGCAGTACCAGCAGCTTCGCCGAACGAGGTTTCATTTGCGTCAATACATCCTGAACTGCTCTACGCCGCTCTGCAAGAATCAGCTCATGCTCTGGTACTGGAGGTGATTGGTTCTCGATTGCCTGGGATCCGGCCTCGATCTCGTAATAGGAGCGTCTTTTCCTGGCTCGTAAAGCGTTGAATCCCAAATTTATAGCCACACGATAGAGCCACCCACTCAAATTATCTTGTTTTCCGGGAGGGTTGCGGTAGTACTGCCAGAAAGTCTCCAAAGCCAAATCCTGAGCTTCCTCCCGATCACCTACCAGGCGAAATACAACGTTATATACCCTGGACCAGTGTTCAGCAAATACAGTATCGAACTCCTGTGCAACGCTTTGTGCTTTGAAATTGATATTTTCAGATGTCACATTCATCAGTGTAACCCAAAAAGGGATGGCTTGCGCGCTCATTAATATCAACACCACTCAGAGAGTAAATGTGACATAGAAATGCCCTGTTCTCCAAGGGATGAGGTGAGCCTTTAATTTTCGGCTGAATTTGCATTCGATAAACAAGTAGAAGTTTAGTCGCATTTAATTAGGCAATAACTACCATATTTTCTCCATGGACATAATTCTCCACTTATAGCTATTAATTTTGGGGAAAAACCGCAACGTGAAATTCAATCCCAGCAGAAAAGATGAATTTGAACGACCAACAAAAAGGAGACACTGACCGATTATGGATCCATTTGACTCAGTCCGAAATATTCGTCGCAGAGAATAACTGGGAAGAGGCCTGGCGTACCTATGAGAAATTGCATAAGGTCACATTTGAAAAGGACTTTCTCTGGCATGCAAACCTGGCGCTAGGTGAATGGGGATTCGCGCTCCTGGAACAAGGTCACCCGAAAGACTAGGCCAAAGCGCTGGCATTTTTATAGGAATCTCGTGATAAGTTTCGAGATATGGGGGCGGATGGATTTGTAAAATTATTGGAAGAACGAATGAGAAATTACCAATAAAAAATCTTATTTAAGCACTACCTACTCTTTCATATCGTAGATTCAAATCACATTTTTTTAATCGCGCCGCCTTCTGTTGTTAACAGACCACACTTCACTCAGGATTGCGCAGCACAATGATGAGCTACACCTCAAGTTCGTTTTCCAATTCCACGAATTGCGCGTTAAACTCATTTTCTAACGCCTGTTGAGTTTCTCCAGAAAGCAGACTTGCCCGGATTCCATTGATCACAAACTGCTTGATGATATTTACATCAAAATCAAAAGTTTCCGTAATTCGAAGGTATTCATCCGTCAGCGTTGTACCAAACATTTGTGGATCATCTGAATTGATCGTAATGAATAATCCTTCGTCCAACATTTTCGGCAGAGGATGTTCTGCTAATGTCGGGACTACCCCCAGGCAAACATTGCTCGAAGGGCTTACATCAAGAGGAATTTGTTTTTCGCGAAGATATCTGACTAATTCAGGATCTTCTAAACAACGAACACCGTGCCCAATTCGAACTGCAGAAAGCGACTTAATTGCTCCCCATATACTCTGTGGTCCTTCGGTTTCCCCCGCATGTGGAAGACTCGGCAGACCAGCTGCTTCAATACCCTTGAATACTTCTTGAAATATCTCGGGCGGGTTATCAATCTCAGGCCCGCCCAAACCAAGCCCTATGATGCCGTTCTCCATGTTTTTAATTGCCCAATTTGCGATCTGAAAACTCTCTTCAACCGGACGCATATGTCTGGAAATATCAGGAACTAATCCCATTCGAATCCCCAAATTTGGTTCAGCTTTCTTTCGCGCTCGATTGATGGCAGCCAATTGCTCATTAAATGTCACGTGCTCACGATGTGTATATGGGGTAAAAATCACTTCACTGTATCTTATATTTTGTTCAGCCTGATATTTTAGAAATTCCNCTGTAATCAGCTCAAAATCTTCAGGGGTGCGAATGCAATTACATATTACAAAATAAACTTCTAGGAAATGAGCAAAATCCGAGAATTGATACCATTCCCTGAGCTCCTCAGGTGAATTAACCGGGAGTTGTACATCATTTCGCTCAGCGAGCATTAAAAGCGTTTCTGAACCGATAGAACCTTCAAGATGAACATGGAGTTCAACTTTGGGCATATGTCGAATGAACTTTTCAATACTCATCGCATTCCTACGGATCAAGTAAAACATACGGAAATACTACAGGATATAAATTTGCACAAATATCCTGCAGGTTTTCTCAATAGACTCCATGATTTTGAAATCTCTAATAACTGATCCAGCAGGCGATCAGATTATGCCTTTTCCAAACCCACTTTCGCATGCTCAGCGTCAAATTCGAACTCGCCAGTCGCTAATGAACCAGCAGGATCACCGAACTCCAGATTCAAAGTTAATGTCTCCCCCATGATGTAATCCTGGTGATCGCGAATAGCCTGTTCCAGATTCGGGGAAGCGCTGACCTGCATATGAATCCGGTCGGCGATATCGAAATCCGCCTGCTTGCGCAAATCCTGCACCCGGCGTACGAACTCCCGCGCCAGACCCTCACGCACCAGTTCGGGGGTTAACTCAGTATGCAGCGCGGCCAGGTAAGCTCCCTCGGAGGCGACCACCAATCCTGAACGAGCTTCCGCTCTTACCTCAACTTCTTCAGGGAGGATTTCAAGTGTATCGTCTCCCACGGTTACCGATACCGGAACGCCGCTGAGCAAACGCTGTGCTGCTTCTTCAGGCTCAAGGGCCAATATGGCTTTCCTCACTTCAGGAAAACCGGATTTATACTTCTGTCCCAACTGCTTTGGTAAGGGATTCAATAAATACGATACCGCCTCTCCTGCGGAAGACAGTGCGCTGATCTTTTTTACATTCAATTCATCAGCCAGGATATCCGCATACGCCTCCAAGGCCTGGGTTTCTTTCATGCTGCCGACAGAGAAAGAAGCTTCCGCCAGGGGTTGGCGGACTTTAATCGCTGCCTGGTTGCGCGCTGAGTGACCCAGAGAAGCTAATCGCATCACTAAGCGCATATCCGNATTGAGTTTTTCATCGATCAAGGTCTCATCATAAGCAGGCCAATCCGCTAAATGCACAGATTCGGGTGCAGCCTTGTCAATNGANCAAACCAGGTTCTGGTACAGCTCCTCGGCCAGGAAGGGCATGGTGGGGGCAAGCAGTTTGCTCAAGGTGGTCAGTGCCTGGTAGAGGGTTGCATAAGCCGTATATTTATCGCTGTCCGACTCGCTTTTCCAGAAGCGGCGGCGGGAACGTCGTAAATACCATTTTGAAAGTGTATCGACGAAGTTTTGGATTGGGCGTGTTGCCCCAAGGACATCATAGCTTTCCAACGAATTGGTTA
>JGI24024J18818_10001129_pt1 | contig 10830 bp, 5 predicted proteins | sample Cruoilmetagenom2_FD_18818 | JGI IMG/M metagenome (IMG submission 18818) | reverse complement strand
CATATGTACAAGATGACAAATTTATACTTAATCCGCTACCACCAAAACTCGATTTAAGATTATCACCCTCCCCCTACCGTTTTGAAGAGGATCTACCTGATTTGTCGAAACGTATTGTCTATGTGGAAACAAGTAGAGGATGCCCATTTTCATGTCAATTTTGCCTATCTTCTATAGAAGTTGGCGTACGATATTTTAATCGAGATAAAGTAAAAGAAGATATTCGATATTTGATGAATAATGGTGCTAAAATCATTAAATTTGTGGATCGAACATTTAATATTAGTAGAAGCTATGCTATGGAAATGTTCCAATTTCTCATAGACGAGCACCAACCAGGAGTAGTTTTTCAATTTGAAATAACAGCAGATATAATGCGTCCTGAAGTAATACAATTTTTAAATGAAAATGCTCCAGCAGGATTATTCCGATTTGAAATAGGCGTGCAATCTACAAACGATTTAACAAATGAACTTGTTCAACGGCGTCAAAACTTTGAAAAACTTCAACGTACTGTTACGATGGTTAAAAGTGGTGGAAAGATTGCCCAACATCTCGATTTAATAGCTGGTCTTCCAGAGGAAGATTATTCTTCTTTTAGAAATACATTTAATGAAGTTTTTGAAATGCGTCCTGAAGAACTTCAATTAGGTTTTTTAAAGTTACTTCGCGGGACTGGTTTAAGAGTGGAAGCTGAGAAATATGGTTATGTTTATGTTGATCAAGCACCTTACGAAATATTTTCAAACAATGTGTTAAACTTCGATGATATCTTACGTATTAAACAAGTGGAAGATGTTTTGGAGAAATATTGGAATGCTCACCGGATGGATCGCACATTGGAGTATTTATTCGAGCATGTATTTGAAACTCCTTTCGATTTCTTCCAACAATTTGGGACGTACTGGGAAGAGCGAAATTGGTCGAGAATCGGTCACCAATTAGAAGATCTATATAGTAGACTCTATGCTTTCTTAGAAGGACTTGATAATATTTCAATGCCTATTATTCGAAGTGTAATGAAAGTAGATTATTTATCAAAACAAAAGTTCCAACCTCGTAAGCCTTGGTGGAGTGATGACCTTAGTAAAGAGGAACAATCTAAAATGTACAAATTGTTATTAGAAGATCCAACTTTAGCTGGAGAATCCTTTACAACATTACAGTTAAATGAGCGAGAATTATATAAACAAACATTTATCACCCCAATTTCTATTGATGTGGATACTTTTGTGCAAGGAACAATAGAGAAAAATGAAGGTTACTTATTAACAACTTTTGGTAAGACAGAAACACCTCTTTTATCTTTTATTGAAAACTAAATCCATATACTTATAAAAAATAAAGAACGAGCTACTCCTCTAAAGGAATAGCCCGTTTTTCATTTACCCAATAATTACGCGTTCTTTTGGGTAATGGTATTTTGTTTTGTTATGCTTACCACCTAAAGTAAATAAGAAAGAGATTAACCCTACTCTTCCTATAAACATGAGAATCATAATAATAACCTTTCCAAAATTCGACAAATCCTCAGTGATCCCCAGACTCATCCCGCAAGTACCAAAAGCCGATGATATTTCAAATATTAAAGAGGATATTGGAACTCCCGGCTCGGTGACAGTCAAGAGTATCGTAGCAGTAAACACCATCACTAACGCTAGAATTATGACAGCATAGGAACGATAGATATCTATTAAATGAATTTCTCTGTTGAAAACTTGAATATTTTCTTTTCCTCTTGAAAAATGAATTAAAAAAAGAAGTGCAATAGCAAAAGTTGTAGTACGAATACCACCTCCGACCGAACTAGGTGAAGCTCCAATAAACATTAATACACTCATTAAGAAGTTGGTACCTTCACTAAATAAAGTAACATCTATTGTCGTTAACCCAGCTGAACGTGTGGATACTGAATGAAAAAATGCAGTAAAAAACTTCTCATGCCATGGCATACTTTTAAATGAATTAAAAAATTCTAATATAAAAATCATAACAGTTCCAAAAATGAGAAGTGCACCATATGTAATCGTCGTTAACTTTGTAAACAAAGAAAAGCGGAAATTTTTATTTTTGTTCGATATAAACTCTTTTACTTCTATTAACACTGGAAAACCTATCGCTCCAAAAACGATTAATATACTTGTTAGCGTTTGTACAAAATAGTCATTATGATAAGCAAATAATGATTGACCAGTAATATCGAAGCCAGCATTGGTTGTAGCGGATACAGCAGTGAATATTCCATGCATTGCTGCTTGCTTAACTGTATCAAAATACTGTGTAAAATATAAAGTTAATAATACTGCGCCGATTATCTGTATAAGTAGAAGAATTTTAACAATCTCTTTTATTAGATGAACAACGCCTGATAAACTAGATTGATTATGATCAACCATTATTAACTGTCTCTCACGTAGACCAATTTTCTTCCCCGCGATTAACCATACAAACGTCCCTAATGACATAATTCCTATTCCGCCAAGTTGTAAAATAAGAATAATCATGAAATAGCCAAATACACTGTAGGTTTCCACAATACTGACTGCTGTTAAACCAGTAACAGAAACGGCACTCACTGCGGTGAACAAGCTATCAATGAAAGCTACTTCTACACCAGGTTTATGCACTCCCGGAAGACTGAGAAGAACTACTGAAATAGCTATAGCAATAAAATAATACGTTACAATTACTTGAGCAGGTGTAAATTTCAATCTCTTTTTTAGTTGTGGATGCTTCATTATTTTATTTCCTTTCAACATTCCGAGTAATCATTATCTCATTGTAAAAAAAAAAAGCATAAAAAGATAGCTAAAACTATCTTTTTACGCTTTTATTAATTAATTTGCTTCTTTTTTCTGTTTCGCAACACCTAATAGGTAACCACCTATTGCGATTCCTAGTAGTATTATCCAGAATGTTACCTTCCAAGGAGTAGAATGTGGGAAATGCTCATCTAATACTCCAACGTTTGGATGTGCTAATGTCATAACCGCAAGTTTAACTCCAACCCATCCTACGATTAAGAAGGCCGCTGTTTCTAAAGTAGGCATCTTCTCCAGTAATTTAACAAATTTATGTGCTGCAAATCGCATAATTATTAGACCAATAACTCCACCTAAGAACATTATGGCGAATTGTCCACCATTTATACCACCAATTTCATAAGTTCCCCAATATGGCAAGGTTACAGCTATTGCAACCGCAGCTAACATTGAGTCAATAGCAAATGCTATATCTGCAAGTTCTACTTTTAAAACAGTCATCCAGAAGCCAGAACCTTTTTTAGGTTCCATCCCTTCCACATCTAGATGTGGTCCTGGTGTTTTCCGTTGATCATAAATATGTTTAATAGATATGAATAGCAAGTACGCTGCTCCGATTGCTTGAACCTGCCAAATATTCACTAAGAAAGTAATCATAAATAACGCTAAAAATCTAAATACAAACGCACCTAGTAAACCATAAAATAACGCTTTTTTCTGTTGTGCTTTCGGTAAATGTTTTACCATTACCGCCATTACGACTGCATTGTCAGCTGCTAGTAATCCCTCTAAACCAATTAGAACTAATAACACCCAACCGTACTCCAATAATATTGCCGTATCCATAAAATTCCTCCTTTTTTGCATATAAAAAGACCCATGCCTTAAAAAGGCAAAGGTCTTGCTAAGCAAAAATATTATAATTGCTATCATAACCGGTGGCTATAACCACGTAATGACGACTATGAAATAGGTTTCCCTATAGCTACTCCCCTTTGACGTTAGTCAAAAGTTTATTTAATTATGTTTATAATTATAGCATAATTCATGCCTTTGTAAACAAATAACTACTTAATCGGAATATGAAAAGAGGGGTCGTTCTTATGATTGTTATAGAATGCTATCATCGTAGGTACCGTTTGGATGAAATCTGGACATGTAATATTACCTTTGGAAAGGATGGTCTCAGCAGTAGTTGTATCAAATGTGGCATTCCATGTTAAATAATCCAATGTTTCTTTTTCTACCTGAAGGTATTTCCTTATTGGATACAAAGCAACTGCAGATTTCGCAATTGCTAAAGGCAGCCTTCCTTTTGGATACTTTCCAGTAACTTCTTTTACAAATGCTCTATATACCTCTTCAACAGGATAAGGGTTTGGATCAGTCAAATGAAGCGTTTTACCAATAGCCTCTTTGCTATGTGAACAGTAGATAGCAGCCTTCGTTATGTAATCACTTGGAACTACATTTATACATGCAGTGGATTTCCCTAAATACGGTAGGAAAGGAAGTTTCCTTGAATTTGAAATCATATTTACAAAGAAATATGGACCATCAAACTTAATTGTTACTCCAGTTTCAGAGTGACCTCTTACAATTCCAGGTCGAATAATGGTAACTGGTATTGTTTCCTTCAACTTTTCAACAAGTATTTCAGCTTCAAATTTTGTTTCTTCATAATGGTTCTTAAATCCATCTGGACGAATTAATTCGGTCTCCAATAATTTCCCTTCTCTCAAACCTGCAACATAAGCCGTACTAAAATATGTATATCGCTTTAGTTTGGAGAACTGCGTAACCACTCTATTAAACATTTCTGTACCATGAACATTCACTCTCCAAGCAATTTCCTTTGGGACAGCTAAATCATAAATAGCGGCAAGATGCCAAATATATTCGACTTCGTCAAATAACTGTTCAAGTGTCACTTTATCAATCCCTGCATCAGGGAGCGTTATGTCTCCTTCTACTATTTCAATAGATTGATGTTGATCTTGATAAATTTCAGCAATCATTTTTTCTGCTAAACCAGTTTGTAAAGGTAGTACAAGTACATAAATTTTCGTATAAACTTTCTGTTGCTTTAACTCCTTAATAATATTCTTTGCTAAAAAACCAGGAAACCCAGTTATTAATGCTGACGCCAATAAAAACACCCCTTTTTTTCAGTATACAAAAGAAGAGTCTTCAATTGAAGACTCTTCTTTAAATTTACAGAATATTACGATTATTTTTTCTTGTTTCTTTATCAAACAAACTATAAATTACCGGAACCACATATAATGTTAGGAAAGTAGAACTTATTAATCCCCCAATAACAGTTATTGCCATCGGCTGATTGATCTCGGTTCCTTCACCAATACCTAAAGCTAATGGTACTAGCCCTAATATTGTCGTCAACGCTGTCATAAGTATTGGACGGACACGGTCGCGGACAGAAGTAATAATCGCTTCATATGAAGGCATACCATCCCTTTTCCGCTGATTAATATAATCAACTAGTACGATACCATTATTTACGACAATTCCAACTAATATTAAAATTCCTATTATGGCTGAAATACTGATTGGTAAATTGGTTGTAAATAGTCCTATAAAGATACCTATAACCACAAGTGGAACAGTAAACATAATAACAAACGGATATTTAAACGATTCAAACTGCGCTGCCATCACTATAAATACTAATACGATTGCAAGTATAACAGCTAATATCATATCATTCTTGGAGTTATCTAGTAATTCACGATCTCCACCAAAAGATACTGTAATATCCTCTGTAAATTTCTGATCCTGGATAATCTCGTCAACTTTATCAGACATTTCACCGAGTGAATAAGAGGACTCATATTTTACTGAAAATGATATTGCATTAGCTTGATCAACACTTCGAATCGCAACAGGTCCTTCTGCTATTTCTATTGTCGCAACCTCTTGTAGTGCAATATACTGACCGGATGGAGAACGTAATTGTAATTGCTTTAATTGTTCCAAATTGCTTCTATATACTTCGTCAAATTTCACATAAACTCCTAAAACTTGTTCTTTTTCATCAATAATTTGAGAAGTTAATACCCCTCTAGTCATATTGTTTACGGTCTGTGCGATTTGAGCAGGAGCAATTCCATAATCAAGAGCTTTATCACGAATGACATTGATTTGAACTTCATCTACTTTGTTTGTTAAGTCATTTGTAACTTTGACAACTCCCTTTAAACTTATCAAGTCTTCGTTTAATTTAACTACTGCGGTGTCCAATTTTGTCTTATCGTTAGATAAAACAGTAAATGACACAACATTGGGAGAAGAACCAGAAGCAGTCTGAACGTTGAAATTTATTTCTGCATCGTCTCCTACAGCTTTTATTATCTTGGGTTGTACTTCATCTACAAATGTAAAAATGGAACGCTCTCTATCTTCTAATGCTTTGAGTTTCACCGAAATTTCAGCTGTATTGGAGCTTGCACTACCTCGAGACTGCCCCTCTTGACTGCCACCTACAAAACTCACATAAACCTCTATATCCTCTTCTTTTTGTAGAATATTTTCCACCTTATTGACCACTTTATCAGTGGCTGTAAAAGAAGAGCCTTTTTCAAGATCTACTGCAATAGTTACAAACCCTTCATCTGTGGCCGGTAAGAATTCTGTACCAACACGGAACAAACCAATGCTCGATATGATAAGGAGAATAACGGTAATCATTAAAATCATTGTACGATGACCTAGTGTCCACTTAATCGATCGTTCAAAATTATTATATGCTTTTGACCTTCTTCTTTTAGCTTCAATATTTCCTTTTGGCTTTTTCAATAACTTACTTGCCATCATCGGAATAACTGTAATTGCTACTATCAAAGAGGCAAATAAACTAAAAGAAATTGTTAGCGCAAATTCTGTAAATATTTGTCCTATTAACCCCGACAAGAACAAAACAGGGACAAAAACAGCTACGGTAGTCAAAGTGGAAGCGGTAATTGCACCGGCTACCTCTCTTGTTCCAATTCTTGCAGCTTCTTTTGGTGTCTCCCCTAACCCTAAATGTCGCTCTATATTCTCAATAACAACGATGGAGTTATCCACAAGCATCCCTATGCCGAGAGCTAGGGCACCTAAAGTCATAATATTTAGTGAAAAGCCAGCGAAATACATAAGTACGAACGTTACAATAACAGAGTAAGGAATTGCTACTCCAACAATAATTGGACTTCTAATACCCTTTAAGAAGATAAACAATATAACCATTGCTAATATTCCACCCGTTATTAGGGTAGTTCCAATATTGCTGATGGCAATTTTTACATAGTCACCTTGATCAAAAAGTATATTTGCATTTATATCATGATACTCTTCTTTTTCCAATTGCTTATCTAATGCTTCTTGAAAAGATGTTGAGACATTTGCTGTATTAGCACTAGATTCTTGGAAAACGGATAGTAAGACAGCCGGTTTATCATTCGCTCTAGTTTCCGAAAATTGATCTTGCTTTGTTAAGCTAACAGTTGCTACATCTGAAATAGATACAGACGTTCCATCTAACGGGTTAACCGTGACTACTAAGTTTTTAATATCATCTACAGACGTTAATGTACTAATAATTCTAGTAGTTAGTGATTTCTCTTCATTTGTTTCAATAGGATTACCTGGAAGAGAAATATTATTTGCTTGAATGACTTGTACAATATCCGATTGTGTTAGTCCTTTGTTTTTTAACTTCTCTTGATCCAGTAAAATTTGTACTTCTTCTACTAAAGAACCAGATATATTTACACTTGCGACTCCCTCTGTTCTTAATAATTCTTTCTCTAATTGCTCAGCTATCAGCTGAATATCAGTTTCAGAATCCTCCGCATTCAACGCAAGTTGGATAACGGGGAATTGGGCAGGATCAAACTTTAGGAATCTTGGTTTATCTGCTCCATCAGGAAGTGGAGTAATATCGATACGCTGCATAACATCTAATTGGATGGCATCCATATCGGTAGACCAATCAAATTCTAGCAAGATGAAATTGGCCCCTTCTTGGGAAGTACTATTGACAGACTTAATTCCTGGCAAAGTACTAAGGGAAGCTTCTAAAGGCTTCGTAATTTTCTCATCTACCTCAACAGGACTTGCCCCTTGATAATTTGTGACAACTACTGCGATAGGTGGATTTAAATCTGGTATTAAGGTAACAGGTATTTTAAAAAATGAAACCCCTCCCAGAATAATGATTAAGAACATAATAACAATTGTAAATACGGGTCTTTTTATGGAAAAGTCACTAATTTTCATTTTCGGGGGACCACCTTTTTATTTGCTCTTTCTATCATATGCTCTACAGAAGAAGAGTTCAAATTTTTGTTCTATATACATAAAAGACCCGATAAGGATAATCTCTATTACACTCTTTGTGTAATTAAAAATTTCACTTCGAGAATAAATTTACCTCGAGAAGCGAGTTAATATACAGAACTCCGAGAGTATATCCATTGAAACGGCTAGTATTCGGCACTCTCGATCGCTAGTAAAAACTTTCCATCCACCATTACAAAAAAAGAGGTCACCTCGAAGGCAACCCCTTAGGATATTAAAGTAAATTAAAAAGTTTTATATGCTCATATTTGTCTTGGAACCAACGAGTGGCGAACTCATTTTCAAATAAGAATACATAATTATCATATCGATCTCTCACAAGCATCGAACGTGGGCCAGTCATTGATTCCTTCACATCTTCCTCATTTTCAATCCATCTCGCAACTTTTGAGCCGATTGATTCTATTCGAACATCCACATTGTATTCGTTATTCATACGGTGCTCGAAAACTTCAAATTGAAGCTGTCCAACAGCCCCTAAAATAACTTCTTCTGTATGAAGTGTCTTGTAGTATTGGATTGCTCCTTCTTGAACTAACTGTTGAATTCCTTTGTGGAAATGCTTCGACTTCAGTACGTTTTTAGCAGTTACTTTAACAAATAACTCCGGTGTAAATTGAGGTAGTTTTTCATACGTAAATGCTTTTTTCCCTCCAACAACAGTGTCACCTATTTGATAATTCCCTACATCATAAAGTCCGATTATATCACCCGCAACAGCGGTTTCAACGGTTTCACGATCATCTGCTAAAAATTGGGTAGATTGTGTCACTTTGAATGTTTTCCCCGTTCTAGCTAAAGTAACGGTCATTCCACGTTCAAATTTACCAGAGACAATTCGGACAAACGCAATACGGTCGCGATGAGCTGGATTCATATTCGCTTGAATTTTAAAGATAAAACCAGAAAAATCCTCGTTAAGTGGATTTACTACTTCTTCTTTTTCTGTCATGCGTGGTTGAGGGGTCGGTGCAAACTGTAAATAAGTTTCTAAAAATGTTTGGACTCCAAAATTAGTTAAGGCACTCCCAAAAAACACTGGTGTTAAATCACCTGACAGTACTTTTTTCTCATCAAAATCATTCCCTGCTTCATTTAGCAGCATAATGTCTTCCATCGCTTGAGTGTAGTATGACGTCGCTTTCATCGAATGATCAACCGCAAGCTCGCCTTCTTCATCAATAGGAAGAAATCTTTCTGATTCGTCTGTACGGAACTGTTCAATTCGTCCGTTAAAACGATCATAAATCCCCAAAAATTCTTTCCCCATTCCTATTGGCCAGTTCATAGCGTACGATTGAATGCCTAGAACCTCTTCCAATTCTTCCATGAGTTCCAGTGGTTCTTTCCCTTGACGGTCAAGTTTGTTTATAAACGTAAAAATTGGAATTCCTCTCATCCGACAAACTTTAAATAGTTTCAACGTTTGAGCTTCAATACCTTTTGCAGCATCTACAATCATCACTGCACTATCAACTGCCATTAGTGTCCGGTACGTATCTTCACTAAAATCCTGATGCCCAGGAGTATCTAATATATTTATACGACAATTATTATAGTCAAATTGCATCACGGATGATGTTACCGAAATCCCACGTTGCTTTTCGATTTCCATCCAGTCAGAAGTTGCAAATTTCCCTGATTTTTTCCCTTTAACTGTACCTGCATCACGAATAGCTCCACCAAAGTATAAAAGCTTTTCTGTAATAGTTGTTTTACCAGCATCCGGATGGGAAATAATTGCAAAAGTTCTTCTTTTCAATATTTCATCTTGTAATTTTATATCCATTCTGTTATATCTCCTTCTTATTTCACTTTCTTATCATATGGATTTAGGCAGCAAAAAACAAGTAAAAAAAGCGCAAGCGCCAATTTCAGCCATGAAAATCGTTGCAAGAATGACGGTAAAGGTATATATCTTTACTCGTTATTCTAATTCAACTCAGGTGAGATAGGCGCTGGAGCTTGATAATAAAGAATCGTTTTAACCGTATTCTTAAGACATTTTTGATAATACATAACTATATAAAAGTTTAGCTGTGTTTTCTAAGGAATCCATATGCGTACGCTCGTATGCATGAGATGCTTCAATACCAGGTCCCAATAGCGCATGCTTTACGTCATATCCTGCACGGATAGCTGCTGATGCATCCGATCCATAGTAAGGATAAATATCTAATTTATAATCAATATTTTCTTTCTTCGCTAGTTCAACTAATTGTCGTGTTAACTCATAATGATAAGGGCCAGAAGAGTCTTTTGCACAAATAGATACTGTATACTCATCCGAAGATTGTCCATCCCCAATAGCACCCATATCTACAGCTAGATACTCTACCGTTTCAGCAGGCACATTAGAGTTACCACCATATCCTATCTCTTCATTATTGGAAATATAGAAATGTGTTGTATGAGGTAATGTCATGTTAGTATCTTGAATTGTTTTGATTAATTGCAGTAGTAATGCTGTACTCGCTTTATCATCAAGATGACGAGATTTGATAAAACCTGTATCTGTTTCTTCAAATCGAGGGTCAAATGAAACAAAATCGCCAACTTCTACACCCAATTTACGTGTATCTTCTGCCGATAATAGTTTTTCATCTATACGGACTTCCATATTTTGCTCATCCCGAGATAGACCACTGGCATTCTTATATACATGCACAGTTGTTTGGTGCATTAATATAGTACCTCTAATTCTTTG
>JGI24024J18818_10001128_pt1 | contig 10832 bp, 8 predicted proteins | sample Cruoilmetagenom2_FD_18818 | JGI IMG/M metagenome (IMG submission 18818) | reverse complement strand
AGTTATTCCTATTCATTTGATATTTTAGACAAATATTTATTTGAACTGCTCCATAAAACTATTAGTAAAAACCTAGAAAATATTGAGTATATGGTCGCCTTAACAAATAATGATGAGGATACGAGCGTAGAAAACTCTTGATCAAAATTATGTATCATCGAGAAAGGACTGATAAATATCGTAAGTGTAAATACTCCGATCAATACCGAAGAAGTTAAAAAACGTGCAACAAGAAATTTAAGCCGATTTAGCGCAAGACAAAAAAATAAAAATATTAAAGCTATAACCGGTGATATAGTAAAACCAATACACATTAGTAAATCAGAGCCATTGGTTAAACGAATGACATGTTATCAAAGAAATAATTAATGATTACCCACTTTATTTAAAGCGGGTAATTTTTTTTATGTTTTAAACTTTTCGAGTGTTTTTTTGCTATTTCTTGCATAATTGGCGAAGATCCTACTAAATCCGCGGCCTGTTTTATCGGCAAGCTTCTTAGATTTAACTCACTAATGCTCTTAAATTTTTCTCCCTTTAAATACCTTTTATAAATTTCTGATATCTTCATGGTGTATATACCCCCTTTTATACCACTAAGTCCGTATGTTTATAGAGTAGTATATTCGGGGCTTTCAAAAAGAGCCTTCATATATTGCCTTTAGTCATAATTAGTTTACATAATATTATTATAAATTGTCTTTTGAATATGTACTGTATATAAATGGATTATTCTACATCCGGGGCAACATCACATGACTGCCTGATAACAAGTGTATGCGGAATTATAATTCGCTTAACAGGATCATTTTCATTTTTTAAGAGTTGGATTAAATTACTTGCTGCCTGGTAGCCAAGTTCTTTTATATTAATATCAATAGAAGTAAGTGGTGGCCTAGACATCTCAGCAAACAACGCATTATTAAAGCTAACAATAGAAACTTCAGTAGGGATTTCTATTTGCATTTCAGTAAGTGTATTCACTACTCCGACTGCCATTAAATCGTCTGTTACAAGTAAAGCTGTTGGTGGAATAGTTCTTCTAAGCAGTGCTTTTACAGCTTCCTGCCCACCTTCACGAAGAAAGTCCCCATGAATAATATAATCCTCATTTATATCCATGTCAGATGCCCTAAGTGCCTCTTTATAGCCATTTAGACGATCTAATGTAACTGTTAAACTCGGACTTCCACCTATAAAGCCAATTTTACGATGACCGAGCCCTATTATATAATCGGTAGCCTCTTTTGCAGCCATATAATTGTCGTTATCCACATGAGTAATCTTATCAACGAGGTCGTAAGGTTTTCCAATGACGACAAACGGAAATTTTCTTTTAGTTAAATACTCCATAATTTTATCGTCAATCATCGAATACAGAAGGATTATTCCATCTACTCTGCCACCTTGAACCATTTGTACGACCCCTTCATAAGAATCGAATTCTGTTTTACCACTGGTCATTTGCAATGCATAGTGATTATCATGTACACCTTCGCTTAATCCCTGTATAACCTCTGAAAAGAATGGATTTTGAAAAAACACGCCAGATGAGTGAGGTAAAACAAGACCTATCACTTTAGTCGACTGACTGGCTAGGCTACGGGCAATAAAATTCGGATGATATTTAAGTTCATCCATCGCGTCCCTTACTCGTGTCTTCGTGTCTTCGCTTATCCGGGGACTATTAGCAATCACCCGGGAAACAGTCGAAGGAGCAACTTTAGCCAGCTTCGCCACATCTTTAATTGTAATCGCCATTAGAAATTCCTCTCTCTCTCTTTCGCTAACCTTACATCGGTTATATTACTTATATAAGTATACTCTTACTTCAAATGGATTAAGAGTTATAGTCTCGGATAGCTGCTCCGGTGCATTCTCATAATTATATAGTATAAGATCTGTGTTACGTTTCGGTAAATGTTTTAACTTAAGTTCCGTAATTTGTTGTCTAAAATTACATAACACAAACGCAAACTGATCTCCTATTGTTCGTGAGTAGACGTATACATCGGGATGCTCTTCTTGTATCACATCATATTCTCCATACACAAATAGAGGATTTTCTTTCCTTACTTGAATCATTTTCTTATAGAAATGATAAATAGAATTCTCATCTCCTAATTGATTTGCAACATTAATCGTTAAATAATTCGGATTGACTTTCATCCACGGCTCACCTACTGAAAATCCGCTATTTAAAGTACTATCCCACTGCATCGGAGTTCTTGAGTTATCACGGCCATTTCGCCAAATAACCTCCATTACCTCTTCATGCGACTTACCGTTCGCTATTTCTAAATCATAAAAATTCTTCATGCCAATATCATCATAGTCATGAATAGATGGAAACTGAACGTTTGTCATGCCAATTTCCTGGCCTTGATAGATAAATGGAGTTCCTTGCATCAAGAAGTAGCAGGCAGCTAGCATTTTGGCACTTTCATTCCAGTACTCTTTGTCATTTCCCCAGCTCGAAACACTACGTGTCTGATCGTGATTTTCAAGGAATAGAGCATTCCATCCTTTTGAGTGTAATCCTTTTTGCCATTTAGTTAGAACTTGCTTTAAAGCAATAACATCTACTGAGTTATTTAGGTCCTTATTCCATAGTCCGAGATGTTCAAACTGAAAGATCATATTAAACTTTCCATTTACTTCTCCAACCCACTCGTCTGCCTCATCGATTCCTACTCCATTTGCTTCACCAACAGTCATAATATCGTATTTAGCAAAAGTTTCTTCTTTCAACTCTTTTAAATACTCTTGAATACCTGGTTGGTTCGTATGCATATCAAAAGAGGAAACATATTTTTCAGCATTGGGATTTGGCATATCTGGTAACTCATCACGTTTCTTAATATGACTGATCGCATCTACACGGTAACCATCGATACCTTTGTCGAGCCACCAATTCACCATATTAAATAGCTCATGACGCATCTCTGTATTTTCCCAATTTAAGTCAGGCTGTTTCGTGGCAAACAGATGGAGATAATATTGGTTCGTAAGTTCATCATGCTGCCATGCGCTTCCAGAGAAAATACTTTCCCAGTTATTCGGTTCTTGATCACCCTTACCATCCTTCCAAATATACCAATCCCTTTTAGGGTTATCTTTAGAAGAACGAGATTCAATAAACCAAGGATGTTCATCACTTGTATGATTGATTACTAGATCAAGAATTAGTTTCATCCCTCTTGCATGAATTTCTTCTAATAACTCATCGAAATCATCCATATTGCCATACTGCTTTGAAATACCCTGATAATCGCTAATATCATATCCATTATCTGCATTAGGTGACTTATAGAAGGGACTGACCCAAATAACGTCTACTCCTAAGTCCTTCAAGTAATCTAATTTGGTAATGATTCCACGTAAATCACCTATTCCGTCACCATTGCTATCCATGAAACTTCTAGGATACACCTGATAACTTACTGCCTCTTTCCACCATTTTTCGTTCATGTCTATAGTACTCCTTTCGTGCTGCACATTCTTTCGTAAGTTATGACTACCTTTGGATTAAATTTAATAACAAATTATTGTTTTGTCCGTTTGAAGCGAAGGACCAAAAAAACTAATAATATTACTATTATTCCTATCACAATGCCCAAAACTAAACGATTATCTGACTTTTCATTGACGAACTCATATATTTCGGACTGTCCACTTTCCAACTTGAACGTGTACCCATCCTCATTATTACCTGAGTTAACTAATTCACCAGCTAATAACCCTTTTAGCTGTTTCCCTTTTTCTATACCCTCATCTAAAGCAATCTTTTTAGCTTCTGACGTATTATTGATGGCTACTATTACGGTTTCATCCCCGTAAGTTCTCTTATAAAGAGTAAGTCCTGCATCATCCACTAAAAGTTTCATTTCTCCCCTTGTAAGAGATAACTGCTGCTGTCTAACAGCACCGAGTTTTTTTACAAACGTTGTCAATTCTTCATCTGCTCTAAAATTCATCATTCGACGATTGTCTGGATCGTTTCCTCCGTCTAATGCTATTTCTGTCCCATAGTAGAAGATAGGAATGCCAGGAGCAGTATACATATAAGTTAGCGCTAGCTTTAACTGAGTAACCGGGTCTTGGTTATTTTGGATTGCTAAATTAGCGAACCTTTGCATATCATGATTATCTATAAATTGTCCTAGCAGTTCTGGTCGATCAAACAATTTGTTATTTCGCTCATTATTTGAAAATAACCATCCTAGAGACTGATTTGGTTTTTCAAAAGCTGCACGGAGACTTTCATTTTGCGAAAAATCCATGAAACCATCAATCCCAGTTTCCTCATATCCAGCTACTATATTAGGGTTATCATGCCAAACCTCTCCTATAAGAAAGAATGATTCTTTCACCGTTTTAAGTTCAGCAGAGAAGTCCTTCCAAAACTCCTTTGGAACATGTTTAACTGTGTCGAGTCTGTAACCATCGATATCTGTTTCTTGAATCCACCATTTTGCTGCATCTATTAGGTACTTACTTACCTCTGGATTTTCTTGATCTAAATCGGGTAAATCATATAACCAACCGTTTTCAACTTCTTCTTGATCATTCCAATTAGAAATAGACTTTTTTTCATGAAACCAATCATTTTTNGTAGAATCATTAAGCCACTCATGATTTGGTCCAACATGGTTAACGACAAAATCTAAAATGACTTTTATATCGCGTTTGTGCGCTTCGGTTTACAAGTGTTTTAAACTCTTCCATGGAACCAAAATAGGGATTCGTTTGATAGAAATCCTTAATCCAGTATCCATGATAACCGTTATTCATATTTTCAAATATGGGAGTTAACCAAATTGCTGTATAACCCATTTCTTTTATATAATCTAGCTTGTCGGTAATTCCTTGAAAATCCCCACCATGATAAGCAAGTGGATCGTTAATATTAGCGTCTTTGTCATTACTCGTATTTCCATTGTTAAATCGGTCCACCATAATCATGTATATAACCTCATCCTGCATCCGTTTCTCCTCACTTGCTAGAGATTGCTGCGGATTTGATACGGCAATTACAAGAAATAATAAAATGAATAGCACTCTACTTTTAGTCATGGTCATCTTAAGCAACTTCTTTCCTTTGAAGTCATTAACCCTTCGTACCACCAGCAGTTAAACCAGAGATAAAATACTTTTGGAATGATAGNAAAAGTATTGTAATTGGGATTGCGATTAAAACAGACCCCGCTGCAAATGTAGTAAACTCATTCCCAAACTGTTTGGAAACTAGTTCGTATAAACCTACACCCATTGTGAACTTCTCTTCACTACGTAACATAATACGAGCAAGTATGAAATCACCAAACGGAGCGATGAATGAAAATAATGCTACNACTGCTAAAATTGGTTTTGATAAAGGCATGATAATTTGCCAAAAAATGCGTAAATGACCCGCTCCATCCATACGTGCAGATTCATCCAGTTCTTTTGGAATCGTATCCAAATAGCCTTTCATTAACCAAGTATTCATTGGTATTTGACCACCAACATAGATTAGTATTAAACCAACATGCGTATCTAGCAGTCCAGTTCGCTGAGCAAGTACAAAGATGGCAATAAGTGCCGCGAAGTTTGGAATCATCTGTAGGACTAAAAAGGTAAGAAGTCCATTTTTTCTTCCGATAAATCTGTAGCGTGAGAAAGCATATCCAGTAAAAGCGACACTTAATACCGCAAATACCATCGTTATTAAACTTATCTTCATCGAATTTAAATACCATAAAACGTAATTAGAGTTTTCTATGTCAAATAAGCTCTTATAGTGTTTAAGTGTAGGATTTTCTGGAAACATTGTTGAACCTGATAGACTTTGTCCCGGGTTAAAGGAAGATCCCAGTACCCATAATAAAGGGTAAACAACAATGACGACAGCAACTAGAAGAATAAGATAAGAAACTGACAATCTGATTATTTTCTCAGTTTTATTAGTCATTACATCATATCCTCCTCTTTGAATGAATTAGTTCGTTTGAATTGCCATAACGCTACCGTAATAACAATAAGTGATAGTAGCATCGTTATTGCAGCTGCTTTCCCATATTGTCCAGAAGTCATCGTCAATTGATAAATCCAAGAGATTAAGATATCTGATCCACCGGCATTTTGACCTGGTAAAGCCGGACCACCACCGTTAAATAGGAAGATGACATTGAAATTATTAAAGTTAAATGTATATTGCGTGATCAGAATTGGCGCCGTTGCATACAGTACCATTGGTAAAGTAATACCTCTGAATTTCTGGAAGATAGAAGCTCCATCTACATTTGCGGCCTCATATAACTCATTTGGAATAGATTGCAGCACCCCAGTTGTCATTGCGAAGATGAATGGGAAACCAAGCCATGATTGTATTAAAATCAGTGCAAATCGAGTCCATAATTCTTCGGTCATCCATGGAATTGCATCAATTCCTAACATACTCAGTATTTGCGTATTAATAACGCCNAACGATTCGTTGAACATCCCTGAAAAAATTAGGATTGACACAAATGCTGGTACTGCCCACGGCAAGATTAATATNGTGCGGAAAAAAGCTTTCCCTTTNAAATCCTTTTGATTGATNACAACGGCTAAAAAGACCCCGATCACAACCTGCAAAGTGGTTGCTCCAAATGTCCAAACAATTGTCCAACCGAGTACACCAAAGAATGTAGACCTCCAAAGGTCTAATTTGAATATATCAATATAGTTTTGAATTCCTACCCAATCTACCAGTTTTGCTGGTGGTGAATGGTATAAATCATAGTTTGTAAATGAGAGAAGAATTACAAAGATTATTGGGAAAATAACTACGAAGATTAATAATAAAAATCCTGGGGAAATCATTAGATAAGGAAAACCGTTATCCAAAAGATTGTGATACTGCTCCCTCACGCTATTTAATAGGAAACCCTCATCTCGTTTTTTTCCATTGTGGTAAGCATCATATATATTGAAAGCATAAATTCCAAGACCTATGATTGCTACCAACAAGGCGATAATTCCATCGATTAATAAGAATATGGAATGATCAAGCTTTGGAATTTCTCCAAGCGTAATAAGACCCCAGAATCCCCAGTTTAGCGTTTGAGAAAAACTACTAAAGAATGCGACTGTTAATACTAAAAAGATAATTCCTTTGACAAACTGTTTATTATAAAATTGTCCAAAACCTGGGATGATGGATAGTAACCCAGCATTTTTTCTATGTTTGGTTGTGACATTACTGTTCATTGTAGTTGTCGCCTCCTTCTTTCCTATGAAAGAGAATACTCTCCTATTTTCACATGGATTTCCTTACAACATTGACACTCATACATAATAGAGAAGCAAAGGCATATGACCCCTTAAAGGAAACATGCCTTTGCCTTGTNTGAGAATTAGTAAGTTTGCGCTAATACTCGCTGANCTAGCTCGAGCGCNTATGCTGTTCNAAGTTATTGTGGATGGTTAGTTTCTATATTTGTTTTGATCGTTTTAACTGCATCGTCCATTGCAGCTTTTGGTTCTGCCTTACCAGTTGCAAGGGTTTGTAGTGCAGATGCTGCAGGACCCCATACTTCCGCCATTTCTGGAATATTAGGCATAGGTATTGCGTATTGGGATTGAAGTGCTACTGCTTTTGCCCCTTCATTGTCCGCAATAATCGGATCTTCAATCAATGTTGTAACTGGTGGAATCTCTTGTGTTAATTCAAAACGAATTTTTGCATTCTCTTCATTTGTTAACCATTCTATTAATTTAGTTGACCAATATGGATGTTCTGTAAATGCGGATACATGCCATCCTTTAACTCCCATAAATGTCTTCATATGCTCACCATTTGGTAAGGTTGGCATTGCAGCTACTCCAATATCAATCCCAGCGTCTTTCATCCCTTGGAATGCCCAAGGACCGTCCATTACAGATGCGACTTTCCCTTCATTGAATAGACCATCTTTCGCTGAGCCACCGCTATCCCCTATAATTCCTTTAGGGAATAAACCTTCTGCATACCATTTTTGAATATATTCTGCACCAGCTATACCGCCTTCATTGTTTAAACCAACATCATCTCGGTCAAGGGCTCCATCATTCTCTTTGAATACATATCCCCCCATACCTCCAAAGACTCCGTGTGCAAAGTAGAAGTCATCCCATTTTGCTAAGAATCCAAACTTTTTACCATCTGTAAATTCATTTGCAAAAGCATAAACTTCATCCATTGTTTCTGGAGCTTCTTCCATTAAAGCCTTATTGTAAATAAATACTGGTGTCTCTGTAGCTTTTGGTAACCCGTATAATTTTCCATCATATTTCTGTGCAGTCACAGCTGATTCACTGAAAGTAGAAAGGATTTCATCACTTACTTCAATTTCCTGAAGCAACCCTTCTGTCACAACTTGACCAATTTGATCATGAGGTAAAGTAACTACGTCTGCACCAGTTCCCGAAGGACCATCTAAACGTAGCTGATCACGCATTTTATCTGCCATACCTAATTCTTTAAATTCAACCTTAATACCATATTCCTTTTCGAAAGATTCGATAGCAGGTTTTAGAGCGACAGATTTATCTGTATCCTCCCAAACTATAAGTGTTTCAGGTTTTGCTGGTTCTTCTGAAGATTCAGCCCCAGTTTCTGTTTCTGTTTCTTTTTCATCTGTTTTCGCAGGAGTTGTTTCCTCCCTTTTCGGTCCACATGCAACTAATAATGCCAATGTAATAATGAGCATGAACAACAAAGTTAAAGACTTTTTCATTTGTACCCCTCCTATTTTTTGGTTTAAACCTACGCTAAGTTGGACAAACGCTTGCACATTTCAGCAAAAGAAAGCGCTATCATAAGTTACTAAAAATAATTTCTTTCAATTACTTATAAGTCTATATATAAGATTGAAAGAATAATATATTAGTAATGAATCTATGAAAACGATTGCACAACTCATAATTTTATTATACATTTATTTGAGAAGGAAACAATCTATTTTTTATAAATATTATAAATATTAAAATTTTTTAATGTAACGCTTCTTCTCCTTCTATGCTCACTACATTGAGCGTCCATATTTAAATTACTTGGAAGTAAAATAATTCGTNTTAAAGGAGATGTATAATGGAGAAAACTGCTATTTTTCACCGTCCCACCGATAACTTNGCTTATTTACTAGATGATCGAACACTACAATTACGACTTAAGACAAAAAAAAATGATGTTACTTCTGTTTCGTTAATATTNGGTGATCCTTATATTTGGAGAAATGGCGAATGGCAATTTTCTAAAATGCCTATGAACTTAGTTGGAAACGATGGTTTACATGATTATTGGGAAACTGAAGCATTTGCAGCAACCAAACGATTACGCTACGGCTTTCAGTTAACTTCTTTAACGGAGGAAACAATATATACAGAAAAAGGTTTTTTTGACAGTATACCAACTGACAGTGATTATTATTTTTGTTTTCCGTATTTACATGAGAATGAACTGTTCCAAGCGCCCCAGTGGGTAAAAGACACTGTTTGGTATCAAATATTCCCAGAACGTTTTGGCAACGGAAATCCTTCTATTAATCCCAAAAACACAAAAGCTTGGGGCAGTGAACCCCCTGCAGTTAATAACTTCTTTGGTGGTGACTTCGCCGGCGTAACAGCACATTTAGACCACCTCACGGATATAGGGGTAAATGGTATTTATTTTACTCCAGTATTCGAAGCCTCCTCCAATCATAAATACGATACGATTGACTATATGGAGATAGATCCTCAATTTGGGGATGCAGATGCATTAAAAGAACTAATAACACAATGCCATAGCCGCGGCATTAAGGTAATGCTGGATGCCGTATTTAATCATAGCGGTTATTACTTCCCTCCCTTCCAGGATGTCCTAAAGAACGGAGAAAGCTCACCTTATAAAGATTGGTTCCACATCCACAGCTTCCCCGTTCTAGGAGGAGAAAAGCCAAACTATGAGGCTTTTGGTTTTGTAGATTCTATGCCCAAGCTGAATACTGCTAATCCAGAAGTTAAAAAATACTTACTGGAAGTAGGTACCTATTGGATCAATGAATTTGATATTGACGGTTGGAGACTTGATGTTGCAAACGAAGTAGACCAACCTTTCTGGCGCGAGTTTAGAAAAACTGTTAAAGAAGCAAAACCGGATGTTTATATTCTTGGAGAAATATGGCATGATTCAATGCCATGGCTTAGAGGAGATCAATTTGATGCGGTGATGAATTATCCCTTTAAAACAAATGTATTAAATCTTCTGGCAAAAAACAGCATTAATTCAAAACAATTTGCAGAGAATATGAGTAAGGTATACTACAGTTACCCGAAACTGTGTTTGATTTCACTTTTAATCTTGTTGGTAGCCATGATACTGCTAGAATTCTTACAGAATGTAATGATAATATTAATATAACGAAACAAGTATTTACTATTCTTTTAACCTTTATGGGAACTCCATGCATCTATTACGGCGATGAAATAGGCCTTACAGGTGGCCAAGATCCTGGCTGTCGTGAATGTATGGACTGGGATGAAAATAATCACCAGCTAGAGTTAAAAAATCATATCCAGACGCTGATAGCACTACGAACTAAAGAAAAACTACTTGCCAATGAAGGCTCCATAACATTCGTACATCCNACGGAGGCAAATGGTATATTTGGNTATAAAAAGCACAANGCTACCAAAACAATTATCGTCTTACTTAATCCTAGTTCCGATGAGCAGCAATATGCACTGGATCGGGANCAAAAATATAACATACTGTATAGTTCTGGGTTAGTAATAGAAGGGTCTAATGTCAGTATTTCTACAGAAGGATTTGGAATTATCGAATATAA
>JGI24024J18818_10001127_pt1 | contig 10841 bp, 6 predicted proteins | sample Cruoilmetagenom2_FD_18818 | JGI IMG/M metagenome (IMG submission 18818) | reverse complement strand
GCCCTGCTGATTGGCATCCTGGCATATGAACAAGCCGCTCTGATGCGTGTAGCCATTGGTGTGATGCACCAGCAGCGCGTTGGTACATTTGATGCTCTACTGTATACCGCAGCCCGCGTGAAAAAGTTATTCCTGTTCACCACCAGACTCGTTGCCCGTGTGCTGATACTGACACTGCCCTTCCTTGCCGTTGCAGCTGGTATAGCCCTGTTCCTGATCACCGACTACGATATCAACTACTACCTGACAGAAAAACCACCTGAATTTATGACAGCAGTCATTCTGATTGCAGTAGTACTGATTCCGATGGTGATATTACTTATCCGCAAACTGCTCAGCTGGTCGCTGGCACTGCCGCTGGTGTTGTTTGGCGATGTATCGCCTGCGGAATCATTTAATGAAAGCGTCCGCATTACACAAGGCAACCGGAACCTGATACTTGCCATACTGGCCACCTGGGCTGGCCTTGCAATCCTGCTCGGTGTTGTCGTGCTCGGCGTGATAAGGCTCCTCGGATCCTGGGTCATACCTGGAGTCAGTGACTCGCTTGGCCTGCTCGTTGTCGTGCTTGGAGGTATATCCGCACTGTGGATGCTGAGCAGCTTTCTGATCACCACATTCACCTCCGGCTGCTTTGCCTACCTGGTCATGGGTATCTATGAACAATACGGTCCCGCCCTCAATGCAAAGTTTACCGAGCGCAGCCAGCAGGATGAAAAGCTTAAAACACTCCGCCTCACACCGAAGAGAATAGCAGTCGTTCTGGTCGCCGGTGTTGCTGCAGCAGGACTGACTGGCGCATGGCTGATTAAGGGGATTCAGGTCAACGATGATGTCACGATCGTTGCCCATCGAGGTGCGGCAGGAAAAGCACCTGAGAATACACTCGCTGCGTTTCACCAGGCCATTGATGACAAAACGGACTGGATTGAGCTTGATGTACAGGAAACGGTCGATGGAGAAGTCATAGTCATGCACGACAGCGACTTCATGAAGCTCGCTGGCAACGAGATCAAAGTCTGGGATGTTACGCTGGCACAGTTGAGCGATATAGATATTGGCAGTTGGTTTGATTCATCTTTCTCAAATGAACGAACACCAACCTTAAAAAAAGTGCTTGAGCTGTCACGCGGTAAAGCAAACGTTGTAATCGAACTGAAATACTATGGTCATGATGAAATGCTGGAACAGCGTGTCGTGGATATAGTGGAAGAAGCGGGTATGGTTAATGAAACAGCTATCATGTCGCTCAAGTATGATGCAGTTAAAAAAGTCCGTGCCCTGCGGCCAGAATGGAACATTGGCCTGCTGTCGGCCACAGCTATCGGCGACCTCACCAGCCTTGATGCCGACTTCCTTGCCGTTGCAATGGGCATGGCATCAGGGGGATTCGTAAGGCGTGCCCACGAAGCAGGCAAGCAGGTGTTCGTATGGACGGTCAATGACCCGGTATCGATGTCTCGTATGATGTCACTGGGTGTGGACGGCATCATCACCGACGAGCCTGAAATGGCGCGGCAGGTACTGGCAGACAGAAAGGAACTCAACTCAGTGGAGCGTCTATTGATTCACACTGCGTTGCTGTTCGGACAGTCATTTACACCTAAGCAGTATCGGGATGATTCTCCGTAAAAATAATACAGCCCTCCTGTCCTGACACCAGAAGTTTCAGCCAGTATACTTCTATTACTTCTAAATCATCATCCAGTAAGCAGAGACCTCATCATGGCAAAATCTGAATTCGACCCAAATACCGAAAACACCTGCGAAGCCATCATCATCGAAAGCAAACGCATAACATCTGATGATACTGATGAAGTTCGAAATATCGTCATACGAATCGATGACCCTTCGTTTCGTTTCATGGAAGGCCAGAGCATCGGAATCCTGATCCCGGGACCGCACGAATTCGGCAATAAATACCACCACCGCCGCTATTCCATCGCCAGTGCCCGGCAGACTGAAATGGATGAAGGACTGACTCTAGATCTGCTGGTACGGCGCTGTTTCTATATCGACGAGGTATCCGGTGAGCAGTATCCGGGCGTAGCATCCAACTTCCTCTGTGATGCCCGGCCAGGCGATGGCATTACTATTACTGGCCCTTACCGAAGCCCGTTCACGATCCCGTCCGACACCAGCAAGAATCTGTTGATGATAGGCACCGGAACAGGCATCGCGCCTTTTCGCGCTTTCATCCAGCATATCTACCAGCAGCACAAAGAATGGAAAGGCAAAGTTCGCTTGTTTTACGGTGCTAAATCCGGTCTGGATCTGTTGTATATGAACGATATCGACAATGACCTGACCAATTACTACGACAAAGATACCTTCGAAGCCTTCCAGGCTATCGGCCAACATGCACTCGCCGGTCCCGACGAAGCACTTGAGCACTCACTGGAACAAAATGCAGCGGAAGCCTGGTCGCTGATGGGTGATCCGGCAACCTATGTGCTGCTGGCAGGATTGGGCAAAGTGGCGGAAAAGCTGGATAAGACCATGGCAAAAGCCGCTGGTTCCGAAGAATTATGGCAGAAAACCAGACAGCGCATGATCGATGAGAATCGCTGGTCTGAACTCGTCTACAACTAGGGAGTCTCTGAACCAACAGGTAATGACATGTATTTATCCAGATATATCAGGCTAGCTTCAGTTCTATTTTTTCTTATTTCAGGTGGCTGTGCGTCACTGCCGGAGAACACGGATAGACAGGAATCATTTGCCTTCGCAAATCCTGAATCGACCGGTATTGGAAAAAAAATCGCAATACAGGTGAAACAACACCCCGCCGGCCAATCAGGCTTTCACCTGCTGTCAGACGGCTATGATGCTTTCGTCGCGCGAGCTGCCCTTGCACAAATCGCTGAAAAGAGCATCGATTCACAGTACTACATGGTCCATGGCGACATGGTTGGGACGCTATATGTAGATCAGTTAGTGCAGGCTGCAGACAGAGGCGTCAAGGTGCGTTTCCTGCTGGACGACATGGATGAAGGCAGCAGGGATTTCGGTCTGGCAAAATTCGACATGCATCCAAATGTCGAAGTGCGGATATTCAACCCTTTCGGACGCAACACCAGTAAAACAGCGCAATTTATAACGGGATTTGGCAAGCAGACTCGACGTGCACATAACAAGTCGTTCACCGTGGACAATGCCATAACCATTGTGGGTGGGCGAAATATCGGTGATGAATATTTTGCCGCTGGCAAGGAAATGGATTTCGCCGACCTTGACGTAATAGGTGCAGGGCCGGTTGCCAGGGAAGTCTCTGCATCATTTGATCAATACTGGAACAGCCCGCATAGCTACCCGATCAGTAAATTAAGTAAAGAACTGCCCACTGAGGAGGATTACCGCAAGGGCAAAGAAAGCCTTGCCAGCTATGTTGCCACACAGTCTGATTCTGCCTACGTCGATCACCTGTTGAATTCGCAGCTTGCCGATAATATCCGAAAGAAAAACGTTAATTATTACTGGGGACCGAGCAACGTCTATGCTGACCCGCCGGAGAAGCTGACTGAAGATACCGGTGACCGGGCATACATGATGACGGTCGACTTGAAACCCTACATGGCTGCCGCAAAAAAGGAATTGCTTATCGTTTCTCCGTATTTTGTGCCTGGCCCGACATTCACTGACTTTCTCGCAGAACTACAGAAAAAAGGTGTACGGGTAAGAATCTTAACCAACTCCCTTTCTTCAACCGATGTCAGCATTGTCCACGCAGGTTACGCCCGCTATAGAAAGAAACTTCTGCGAGCAGGCATTGAACTGTATGAACTGAATAAAGAGACCACTAAGGAAAGCCGCAAGGCATACAAGCAGGGAAAAATTGGCATCTCGTCATCCAGCCTGCATGCCAAGACCTTTACCGTAGACAATGAAACGGTGTTTATCGGCTCTCTTAACCTTGACCAGCGTTCTGTCGTTCAGAACACCGAGATCGGTGTAGTGCTGGAGTCAAAAGACATTGCTGACATACTTGTCGGAAACTTTGACAGCAAGATTGACCGGGCTGCTTTCAGGGTTAGGCTGGAAACCGACAATGAAGGTAACGAGCACACGACCTGGACAGGGCTGATCGATGGAAAACAGACGACAATGACTACAGAACCCTACACCAGCTTCTGGCAGCGTTTTGTCGTCAGCTTTCTGCGCCTGATGCCTATCGAGTCACAGATCTAATTCTGCTTGTATCCCGCTCAATAAGGCCAGCTCTACATTCTTTATAATTTTGTATGGATCGGATCTGGGGATTACATGTGAGGGTAAAGTACAGTTTTTGGAATGTGATGTTGAAAGCACAGTTGAGGGAATTTTTGTGCTGATCCAGAAAAGTACGGTTGATATTCAGGCATGTCTTTAAGACAGAACCACAGCATGCAATTATCAGGTCGTTGCCTAATGCTTAGGATTTTCTGGCTAACAAACAGATTTGACGGTCTTCCTGACGGTTTTCATTTCTCATAAATAGAAAAACCTGCTTTTTAACAGCAGGTTATCTTTATAGAATGGCGGTGTGCGCAGTCTCCAGCAAAACAGTCTCCCCTGTTCCCTGTTACACGGGAAAATTCAGGGAAATATTTAAATTTCTGCAGGGAATTATCAGGGAAATGGGATAATAGAAACAGAACCTAGTTCATCAATCGCATCGTGGAGATGGGTCGGTAGTTGTTAGCGGTGAATCCGAACCTCTACGCGCAAAGCGTGGTATGTTGACCATAGCTACTTTTCTCCTGGTGTCCTCTGATGCACAAGTACCAAAATTTGGCACTCGTAGCTGTTTGAATTCGGTAATCTAACTTTAAGATATTGCATGTAGCCCAGTAGCTCAGGTCGTCGTAAACACTGTCTTCTGCACCCTGTCCCTGACATCTTCCAGCTGCCTGTCAAGCTTGATCATCTGATCTGAAGTCAGAGCATCCTGCATGTGCTTGCGGAGTTCGTCACCCAGTGCTTCGTATTGCTTGCGGAACTGTTCAAAGGTACGGCTGCTGTCCTTGGCAAACTGCTGCAGCAGGGCGCTGGCCTGTTCGAGGTAGTCACGCAGGACCGGCTTAAGCTGTTCTAACTGCTGGGCAGTGAGTTGCAGGCTCTCGGACAGTTTCGCCAGCAGTTCCCTGTACGCCTCTTCTATGGCTTCCTTGTCCAGACTCTTGAGGTAAGCCTTCAGTTCCTGCACCTGCTCGCTGTTGAGTGTCTTTTCCAGGTCGCGCTTGAACTGTTCTGAAGCCGCAGACATTTCCTTTCCCATCGATTCGAGTTCCACAATTCCTTCATCAACCTGCTTGTTTATGCTCGATTGCAGCTCCCTGCTCTTTTCCTGCAGTGCTCTTTCAAGTTCCGGTTTCGATTTTTCGTACTGCTCCCGGCTCAGCTTCAATTTTTGTTCCAGGTCGGAAAGCATCTCTGCAGCATCAAAATCTGTACTTTCAGCATGAACAGGAGTGACAGACAGCAGCATGAGTGCTGCAGCAGTAAGTGCGTGTGTGATTTTGTGTTTCATTATTGCCTCTCAAATGTAAACAGGTACTACAGAAATTGTATTAAGCTAATCTGCTTTACAGCGCCAACCTCGCCCTCAATCCAAACACCCACAACTTGTCATGGTCCGGGTTCAACGCGGGGTCAATCAGGTACTGTATGTCCGGTGTCAGCGCAATCTGTTCTGACAGCTGCCAGCGGTAATAGGCTTCCAGAACATACTGGTCCTTCAAGTCCGGTCCAAAGCTGTCTTCGTTCGGCTGCCCCCAGTTGGCAGCAACACCTACCTGGTCACCGTTAATGTTGTAGCCAAGTCCGGCACTCAACGACTTCTGCAGCAGCGTACCGCCATCATCGGCATAGCCGCCGCGCAGAAACGGCATGAATTTGTCATCATCAAGGGAGCGGGAATAATTGAAGGCCACACCCCAGCCACCCGGTGTTTCTGCGGGGATGCTCTCGTCGACATGCCACAGGGTCACATGCATGTTGTCCTGGTAGATGCGGCCCTGTGAGCGCGTCCAACCGAGTTCGATGCTGGAGAAGTATTCATTTTCGCTGAAGAAGTCATCGACCGTATCGAATGGATCCGTCGAGTCAGTGTAGGCATTCGCGAGGTTGCCGATCAGAAATATATTGTCATTGAGCATCGCGCCACCGGCAATACCGAACGCTGCGTCGTTCGGGATAAACATCGCTGAGCTGCCTGTACTGAAAGTAAAGTTCATGAATCCCGTCCACGGGCTGGCCAGTGAATAAACATTAACAAAGTCCGTCACATCGATCATACCCGCGACAATGGTGGCCTTACCCTCGTTAAGACGTTGACGCCAATACAGGTTGGTCCAGCGACCGCCCTGGTCGCTGAACGGCGGCTCGATCAGTCCCACGTAGCCCTGGTCAAAACCAAACGCCTGTGGAGAAACATCGGTATAGCTGTGGCGATGTTCGACTTTGTAAACGAGTGCACCGGTATTCTTCGTACCGCGACCGACAAGGTCCCATGACCCGAACAGGCGGACCATGCCACTGGCGGCATTGTCATCGCCGCTGGCACCCTTCTCGCTGGATGACAAACCCAGCGCCGTATAATCGACGCCGATAGAAAAGCCCTTCTCGTCCTGAACTTTTTTCTTCCAGTCGAACCAGCCTTGTGAAAGCCGCTTCGTGATCGTCGCGGGCTTGTGACTGGCATCGTCTTCGATGACGTTTCCAACGGCATTAGGGCCGCCAAAATTTTCCGCAGATACTATAACTGGATTGAGCAGGAGTAATGTAAATATTGAGATACACAGTTTCTGATTTGTTTTATTCATGCTTAGATCATATTCTTAGTTTAATGTATAAATTTTTCAGAAATTTAATTTTTACCCAGGCCAAACCAGCTGGCCATGCCATTTTTGACCACCGGTGCGATATTCAAACTGAGCATCCATTCGGGTCCGAAGGCATCTGCCTTTTCGACGTAGTAGTTCAGCTCTGCTGACAACTTCCACGGGCGCCCTTTCATTACTACGGTTTTGCCTGCATTTATCTGCAGTGGAACAGTCCATTGCTCTGAATTCCAGTCATAATTCATGATTGGTGCTGAACCTACGCTCCAGCCACCGCCGGGAAGATAGGTATAAAAGGCCTGGATGGTTGTCAGGTTGATATCTGCATCACCTGATCCGGCGACGTCCCACTGGTGATTCGGGAAAAGACCAAAAAGGTACTTCGGTGCGATCTTGCCAATAAGGAATTCCGGGCCAAGCGTCCATTTATCAGAACCAAGATCATTGGTCGCCGTCGGCATAGACGTGATAAAACCATAGGCAATCATCAGGCTTGGATCTGTCTTCGGCGCATAGGCCAGATCAAAGGCGATATCGCCGAGTCCGGACTCTCCTTCAAACTCACCGGTACTGGTATTTAATACAGGGTTATCGATCAGTAAGGGCACTGCCGGTCGCCACAGGATCTTGTCACCAGAGTCCAGAACAAATGGCAGCCCCGGTTGAAACAGCAGTGTATAACTTGTTTGATCACTGGCATTAGCGAGATCACCATCGAACCAGCGAAACTGGTTCTTGAATGTCAGGGTTGCAACTGAAGTATTCGGATTGGAAAGCTCTGCAGCAATCTCGGCGGCGGAAGCAGTTACAGCACTACCTTGCTCTCCAGCCTGCTCCGGCGGCTCAGTGACAACGGCTCGGCCGGTACCTGCCCTGAATTCACTAAGCGTACCGTTAGTGACTTCACGAGCGCGGTACAGTCCCGGTTCTGCAGTATTTTTCTCAAATGTATAACACAGGGTTTCCGCTTTTTCAGAAATACAAACCTGATCATCACCCTTGATCGACCATGTTCGTGATAGGCTTGCCCCCCATGAATACAGTGTCCCTGTTCCATCAGCTCGATACTCTGCCTTACTAATTTCACCATTGGGAAGTGTTCTCTCGGCCGTCAGCCCGGAGACGAAGTTACGTAGTGTTTCAGCGCCTGAAACGGACTGCCACTGATCAGTTTGGGCGAAGAGCAATTGTCCCGGCATAAGTAGAGCCAGGTATATCAGCAGTACTTTTTTAAACCTCATTTTTAAGCATCTGTTTCTTGTTATCTGATTGTGTTCTCATTGATGTCAATTCAGCGCAGGCTACTCTATGGTATGTCTTTACACTCGCCTGCCAGGTATTCGATGACCTCAGAATCCGAGCATGCGCCGCAGCCATTTGCGTAAGTCCTGTGTGTCCCGTCAGATTTTTTTGCGCACACCGGTTGATAATCCATCGTGCATAGCTGTGGCCGGGGATCTGTGCATTTCGTTGGTTTCGCCTGCTGTAGAGACGGCAACGAAATTTCGTGTTCAAATCCAGTACCGCCATCTGCGCCAATGGCCTTCAGTTTGATCAGCGGTGACGGTTTAGCGTCCCAATCCATTTCTACCAGTCCAAAATTGTGCTCTACAACCGGGCCCTTAACCCGGTACGGATTAGCCGCGTTGGCATAGCGCTCATCATTATGGGTCATGCCGCTGGATGTCAGTTCGTAGAAGTCACGGTTCTCACTTTCCAGGCGGGACAGTTCAGCGAAGTGCACATTGCCGCTAACCAGCAGTACACCTTCTGCACCGGTTGACCGGATAAGCTCGATAAGGCGCAGGCGTTCGCGCGGGAACGCACCCCACTCGTCCATGCCTTTTTGGTCGGGGATAATCTGCGTACTGGAAACGATCAGGCGCAATTCTGCGGGCTGCAGCAATTGTTCTGTAAGCCATTGCCACTGGGTTTCGCCGAGCACTGTTGCTTTCTCATCGGTGTTACCCACGTAGTTACCTACCTTGCCGATGGCCTTGCGCTCCTCTGCGCTGCGCTCGTCTTTTTTGAACGGGCTGCGGAACCAGCGCGTGTCGAGCAGAATGATCTGCACACGTCTTCCGGGTGGCCCGAAGGTCTTCGCATCGTATATGCCGGGGGTCTTGCGCCGTTCAGAATTTTTCGGCTCGCCGAAGAAATCGAGGAATACCTCCTTCGTCATCTCTTTCAGCTCGAAGTCTGCCCCGCCATTATGGCTGCCATAGTCATGGTTATCCCAGGTGGCCATGAACGGCAGTTGTTTTCGTATCGCTGAAAATTCCGGGATTGCCGCGAGCCTGCTCCAGTCTGTGGTCAGTGATTGGCGTGTAGGCGTGAACGGCTTGTCGCCGTGCCAGTCGCCGTAGATGGCATCGCCGATGAACAGGAACAGGTCGGGTTCGGCTGATGCCACCGAATTCCAAATCGGCTGTGCTTCCCACTGCTTTGCACAGGAACCGAAGGCGATGCGGGAGATTTCACCATCAGGCAGGGACAGCCAGTCTTCCAGTGCGCGTGCTGGTGCACTTAGAAACATCAGGAGTACGGAGAGTTGCCAGAGTACTAGCCGGATTTTCAGATTTACTGACACGCGTCCACTTATGAAACAAGGTGAAAATGAAAAGGGGCACCGAAGTGCACCATGTTTCATTGTCCAAATGATTACAATGGGTATTGGCCACGGGTGTTTGGTGTCCTGGCCGGACGGAAATGAGGGTGATCACCCTCGACCATGGTGTTCTTGTAAACCAGGCCGTCTTTCATAACCAAGTTCAGCTTGTCCTCGTCAAGGATCAACTTGATGTCATTAAGTGGGTTGCCGTCCCACAGTAGCAGGTCGGCATAGGCACCTTCCTTGATGGTGCCCAACTCGTAGGTTGGATAGGGATTTTTCGGGCCTGACCATTTCAACACCGTACCGGCATTACCCGTCCAGTGTTTCAACGCCTGTGCCGGTGTGAAACCCGCATCGACATTGCAGGTGATATCCTCTTTAATTCGTTCTACGAGGGGTATGCTGAACATGTCAGAGCCACCAACCGTGAAGACATTGTTCTCTTTAAACAATTTTGCGGCGTTGCGAACGCCCTTGCCCACGGCAACACCTTTGGTCTTCTGTTCGTGAGTAAAGAAAGCAGGCATGCTCTCATAGCTACCAAACGATTTGACGCTCATAAAGCACTGGAAGCTCCAGACAATTTTTTTGCCCTCTTTTTGCATTTTAGCCATACGCTTCACGGTAGGTTCGGTGACCAGAAAACCATGCTCGAAGGATCGAACACCTAAATCCAGGAGTCGATTGTAGGAGTCATCGTGATAAGCATGGGCAGCTACATAGGTACCATTATCAGCAGCAATCTCTACAGCCCTGGCCACTTCGTCCTTTGCCAACCCCATGATTTCGAGCGGGTCGAACTCACTGGCCACGCCGCCACCCCCCATCACCTTGATAAAGGCCGCGCCGCGCCGAAGGTTCATACGCACCGCCTTGGTAACCTCATCCGGCCCATCAACTACCCAGGAATTCTGGGTGACTTGTGTCGTGTCCATGTGGTTATGGAGAATATTCGCCGGAACATTTCTTCCTGCCCAGTCACCATGGCCACCAGTTTGTGAAATCGCACCACCAGCAGAATAGATACGTGGTCCCGGGAGTTGTCCCATGTCAATGGCCTTGGCGATATCCAGTGGATCACCGGCAATATCGCGCACAGTAGTAATGCCCTTTAATAAGATATTGTTCACCATGTGGTGTTGGGCAAAAGCACCGCCGGCTGCACCATCCCATTTTGTCTGGTAGGCCGCAGTACCTTCAGGAGGGTTCAGCATTACATGCTGATGCATATCAATAAGGCCGGGCGTCATGGTGCGGCCTTTGCCATCCACCACGAATGCACCTTCTGGCGTGCTGATGCTCTTTGATACTTCCTTGATGTAATTGTTCTCTACCAGCACGTTCATGCCCTTTTTCAATTCAGGGCTGAAGCCGTCAAAAATATTGACGTTGGTGAACAGGATCTG
>JGI24024J18818_10001126_pt1 | contig 10848 bp, 9 predicted proteins | sample Cruoilmetagenom2_FD_18818 | JGI IMG/M metagenome (IMG submission 18818) | reverse complement strand
CGATTGCTTATGGTGGAGGCGTAAGAGTGGGTCTGGAGGACAATATCTGGTATGACCCACATAGAACAAAACTTGCGAGCAACTCGGATTTGATAAAGCGCATTCGCATTCTGGCAAATGCCAACGATAGAAGCATTATGAGTCCGTCCGAACTGAGAAAAATACTAAACTTAAATAAAGGAAACGGTTTTTATGGCAGGACCTACAGGAAAAAAGGATCTTAATTTTAGCTAATCAGACTGCCCGCCGTTTGCTGGGGAAAAAATGGTGACTGAACTTGACTATAAAATAGGTCTTTATCGTCCTCATCTTCTGCATCAGGTCGTCGATTTATTACAATATCTATGGGGTGAAGATATCGACACCAATTTGCAATACTTCAAATGGAAATATGATGATAACCCTTATGCAAAAGTCCCGTTGGGAATCGTTGCACTAATAAATGGGAAAGTCGTTGGCTTTAGAGGATATTTTGCGACAAAATGGCAAATCCGTTCAAAAAACACCCAAATTCTGGTGTTGTGTCCTGGAGACACCTGCGTCCATCCGGATCATCGGCGAAGAAATCTATCAGTCCTAATGGGAAAGTTAGCAATTAAAGAATACACATCCGAATACAGCATATTTTTCAACTTAAGTGCTACAAGCAAATCCACGCCTGGTTATTTAAAAATGGGATTTATTCCCCTATTGACCAAAACCCTTTTAACAAGATCCAATTTACTTGGAATGACAAAATTTCTATTAATTCGAAAGAAAAAATCCGATTTTAACAGAGGAAAATTTACCTTTGGCACCTTTGATAATATTGTCGTATCGGATTGTCCAAAACCAAAAGAGATGGCCGATGTTATTTCAAGGCAAGACAATTACAATAATCGGATTACCTTATTTCAAGATGAAGTTTTTTTTAAATGGCGATTCCAGAATAAACGAAATAAATATCTATTTTACTACTTCAAAGACAATAATATTATAAAAAGCTACATTGTTATACGTTTATCGCAGAACAATCGACGGGGATATATATGTGATTATGCTGCCGATGATGAGCGGTATTTTGAGATAATTTTAGATTTCATTATAAAAATGAAGCGCTTAGACATCATATCCATTTATAATTTCAGTCTTACAGATAATTTTTCTCGGATACTTAAAAATTTGAGCTTTCGTGAAAATAGCCTGATACGATTAATTGAGAAGCGGCTAAACGGTGAATGGCCCCTGTTGATTCGGCCTGTGAATAAAGATTTTTCTGAGAGCGATTTGAACATTGAAGGAACCGATATTCGAAAAGCTGGAAATTGGGAGATCAAAGAAATTTGTTCGGATGCTGCGTAGAAAAGTAAATATAAAGAGCCCGTAAAGCATTAAATTTCTCAAATCAGGACGCATAGATAAAAAAAGATCCATGTTGGCATTTCAATACCGTGTTCGAGTCTTGGCTGATGGCAAACTATTTAGCCTGTGGTGAAGTAGGAATTGTGTTTTACAGTTCAAATTTACGCCACAACAGCCGCAAGAGATCAATCCCTTATAGGGCAGTGCACATCGTAAAAAAGACTATCTGCGCAAACATGAATATTGATTCGAAAAAGGCCTGTAATTTACAACTAAACAAATAATATATATCTGGAAACTTTGAACGCACGTTGAGAATTCTTCACCTTATAGATCACTTGGGCATCGGCGGAGCTCAAAGCATTGTTGTCGATTTGATAAAGGCACGAGGCCCTGAAATCGATGCGGCCGTATGGAACTTAAGTGGTCGGATGCTGCCTTTAACCGCTGTCCGTTTAGTAGCGGCTGGCGTATTTTTGAATAGGAAAGTGTTCCACAATATAAAGGTACTGACATGCCTTCAGCTATTTGATTGTTATATCTCTACGTTCATTGCAAATGTTGTATGGACGTCGTAAGATTAAAAGTTTATGAATTAATGCCTATTTAATTTTTTGGTTTAAAATGTATCTTCCTAAAAAACAGATAATAATTTGTTTGTTATGAAAATTTTGATGCTATGTTATGAATTCCCTCCTTTAGGCGGTGGAGCCGGCCAAATGGTCTATGGGTTGTCCACCGCATTGACCAAACTGGGCCATCAGGTTGACGTGGTGACCATGGGTTACCGCGGGCTTAACAGCCAAGAGCAGACTGATGGGGTCCAGGTTTACCGCCTTCCCTGCATTCGGATTAAGGAATACGTTTGTACAGTACAGGAAGCAGGTACATATCTTTTATCCGCCTTTCCAAAGATTCGACGACTTATTAATCAGAATTGTTACGATATCAATCATACACACTTCATATTGCCGGATGGAATTTTAGCATGGTTGAATTATAGGAGCACAAACCTTCCCTACATCATCACTGCTCATGGAACTGATGTACCCGGATATAATACACACCGTCTCATATTGGCACATCGGTTTCTGGCACCGCTCTGGAAAATCATTACTCGTAAAGCGAGTCAGATCATCTCTCCCAGTGCTTCTCTCAAAACTCTGCTCGTTAAGCAGTCGGCAGATATGAAGATTACTCTAATTCCGTATGGATTTGATGTAGAAAGGTTCAGCCCGAACGCAATCAAACAAAACCACATACTGGTCGTAACCCGGATGCTCGAGCGGAAAGGAGTGCAGTATTTGTTGAAGGCGCTCAAAGGTTTCGCGGAGAACTATTCGATTCATATTGTGGGTGATGGGCCATATTTGTCCACTTTACAAAAATTGGCGAATGAAATTGGGATAAACCCAAAATTTTGGGGGTGGCTTGACAACCGATCGCTCAAGTTAAAAGAACTCTATGAAAAATCGAATATCTTTGTTTTGACTTCAGAGTCAGAGAATTTTCCTGTTGCATTGATGGAAGCAATGGCTGCCGGATTGGCGATTATTACAACCAAAACGACGGGGTGTGCCGAGGTTGTTGGAGGCTCCGCAATTTTGGTTGAGCCCCGGAACCCGGAAGCTATTAGAGCTGCACTCAACGCTTTAGCTACGAATTCCGATCTTAGGAGGAAATTAGGTCAGGCAGCACGAAGGCGATTAGAAAACAAATTTAGCTGGACTGCTGTCGCTAAGAGCTATGCTGAATTATATGAACGTTACTCAACCCGCACAGGGAATAAAGCTGTATGAATATCCAGTTACCTTTAAACCAGGCTTAAATTTTGAAATCGTCAAATAAAAGTAAGCGTTACATCCTGTTGCTCCTCAAGTGTGGCTTAACGACCGGGATTCTTTTTTACATATTTACTATTATTCCATTAGACGATGTTATTCGATCTCTGAGTAAAGCAAATCTTTACTATGTCCTAACGGCTCCTTTTATCGTGATTTTCAGCAACTTGCTTTCATCCTATCGTTTGAAGATCTTAACAGATAAGCAAGGCATGTCGCTTTCTGTGAGTCAAATCGTCGAAATAAATTTTGTCACCAGTTTTTATGGGCTACTCGTACCAGGTCTCCTCGCAAGCGGAGTTATTCGTTGGCATAAAATGGCCATTGTAGACAAGAAAAAAACTGAAGCTCTTGCTGCCATAGCCTTCAGTAGACTCCACTATACTATCATAGTCGTGGTTTTGGGAATCATTTTCTTGGCGCTGGATATCGCAAATGGGCCACGGAACTTACCAATCCTCATTTTATTGGCGCTTCTAACAAGTCTATTCATCATCTACTTCATCGGTTTTAGCCCAAAAGCACTTATCCTATTAGACAAGCTGTATCACGGTAGAACGAAGTTCATACCAGTTTCAGTGTATAGTATGGTCAAAAATTTGTTTATTTCAACTGCCCAATATCACAGACTTTCTATAAGGTTCTGGAGTTGTATTACGGGAATCGCTTTCGTGGAGAATTTGATAGGAATCCTAATGGTATATCTATTAGCCATGGCGCTGAATATCAATATTAGCTTTATAAATATCGGTTGGGTTCGATCGGTGATTATTATTTTTACAACTCTTCCTATTTCGTTTTCCGGTCTTGGCCTAAGGGAAGGTGGATTTATCGTTTTACTTGCGCCTTATGGCGTGCCAGGTGAGGAAGCCTTAGCTCTGGCTTTTTTAGTTTTTGCTACTGTTTTGTTTCTAGCTGTTATTGGCGGTTGGATTGAGGCGAAGAAGTTTATATTTGGCTAATACACAAGTGAACATCGAAATGCTGTTCGATTCGCTATATCAAATTTAGAAAACGGTAGAATAATAGGGGCAGGATATGTTAAATATTTGTTTTATGGTTCCAAAGGTTTACCCCCTCTTTAATCCTAAGGTAAAAATAGTTTTCGGCGGTGCGGAAAAACAGGTTTATCTTATTGGGAAATATTTATCGGCAAAAGAAAATTATAAGATAAATTATGCAGTATTTGATTATAACCAGAATTTTCATGAAAAATACGATAATATAGAAATATGGAAAGTATTTCAAAAAAATTTTATTAATTTATTAACAAAGAGCATAAAATACCTATTAAATATTAAAAGTGATTACTATATTTTTAGAGGGGACGATAAGAAGGTATTTCTCCTGGCCCTATTTTTAAAATATGTTTTTAAAAAAAAATATTTTTTTTTTATAACTACTGATTCTTCATTAGAATTTAATTTCTTATTATATAAGATTTTTTTAAAATCTGCAGATAGGGTTTTTTGTCAGAAGAAGAAGCAGAAGGAAGTCTTAGAGAAAAAATATAAAATAAATTCAGCCATCCTTCCAAATATTTATGAAGTCCCAAAGGATAATACAAAATCAAATAAATCAAATAGAAAGGATATTCTTTGGATTGGTAGAAGTGAAGAAATCAAAAGACCAGAGATTTTTCTTAATTTAGCATTACAGAATCAGAATGAATCTTTTTGTATGATTATGCCTGAAGCCACTGGAAAATCCCTGTATTATAAAAAATTATTAGCGGATGGAAAAAAGATAAAAAATCTAAAAATTCTCAACTTTGTTCCTAATAATGAAATTAATGATTATTATCTGAAGGCAAAAATATATGTATTAACATCTATCTCAGAGGGCTTCTCAAATACAATGATGGAAGCGATGTATAATAAATGTCCAATCTTAAGTTTAAAAATTGATCCCGACGGTATTTTAGAAAAAAATAATATTGCATTAATAGCAAAGGATAATATTAATGATTTCCAAATTAAATTTGATTCTTTAATAAACAACCCAGAATTAAGGGATAAGCTTGGACAAAATGGATACAATTATATTGTAAAGAATCATCATCAAGATGTTATTATAGATAAATTTATTAATTATATTAATTTATAGGGTAAAAAATGTGCGGCATCTGCGGAATAGTAGATTATAAAAAAGAAATAACGAATAATAACCTTTCTAAAATGGTCTCTCTAATTAAACACCGTGGCCCCGATGATGATGGCATCTATTTAGAATCCTTTGATAAATATAAAATCGGTTTTGGCCATACAAGACTCTCGATTATTGATCTTTCAAAGAATGGCCACCAACCCATGGGCATTAAAAAATCAGCCCTCTTTGTCAATGATGAAGAATTAAACAACTCCGATTATATAATTACCTATAATGGTGAAATTTATAATTTTAATGAAATAAAAGAAGAATTAATAAGTAAAGGACACCAATTCAAATCTAGATCAGATACAGAAGTATTATTAAGAGGATATATTGAATATAAGGAAGAAATTTTAAATAAATTAAATGGCATGTTCTCCTTTGTAATCTTTGATAAAAAAAAGGATCTTTTATTTGGAGCAAGGGACAGATTTGGGAAAAAACCTTTAAAATATTATTATGATGATAAAAGATTTATATTTGCCAGCGAATTAAAGGCAATAACAAGTCAGAGGGTTAAAACTGAAATTGATTATGACTCATTAGATGATTATTTAACCCTACGATATATACCTTCACCTAAAACGGGATTAAAAAATATTTTCAAATTACCCCATTCAAAATATTTTAAATTCAATATACCTTCTAAAAAATTGGAAATAAGGAAATACTGGGATCTTGATTATTCAAAAAAAATAAAGAGTAGTAAAAGAGAAATTAGAAGAGAATTAGAAGATAGATTAAATAATAGTGTTAAAAAAAGATTAATTTCAGATGTTGAAGTTGGAGCCTTTTTAAGCGGTGGTGTAGACAGTAGCGCTATAGTCGCCTTTGCATCAAATTTTAAGAAGAGACTAAAGACCTTTAATATTAGATTTGATGAAAAAAAATTTGATGAAAGTGAATATGCAAAAATAGTCTCAAAAAAATTTAATACTGACCACAATGAATTTACTGTAAAACCTAATGATCTATTAAATTATATAGATAAAATCGTATATCAATATGAAGAACCCTATGCTGAATATTCTAATTTACCAATTTACATATTATCAGAAAAGACATCTATGATAGTAAAAGTAGTATTAAACGGAGATGGCGGAGATGAGAATTTTGCTGGCTATGATAAATACCAAAAACACCTATTTTCAAGATTTTTTAAATATCTACCATTTAAAAAAATATATGCATCAATATTTTTATATATTAGCAAATTATTAAAATCTTCCCTTTTTTACAAGCTCTATATTTTCTTTAATACACTAAATAAACCTTACTATTATAAGCATATTAATTATTCCCATTCCTTTGATGAAGAGATAAAATATAAAATGTTTAAAGATGAAATAAAGATAAAGTTAAATAATTCTACCTATAATAATCTAACTTTAAATATAAATAATAGATTAAATTATCTAGATAAGATTTTATATATGGATTTTAATAATTATATTCCCAACACGTTAATGCCTAAAGTAGATATTGCTACTATGGCTCATGGACTTGAAGCAAGAAGCCCTTTGCTTGATTATGAATTTGTTGAATATACTGCAAAAATACCGCCTAAATTCAAGATGACATTAACATCCCGAAAAAAAATATTTAAGGAAATGCTAAAAAAATATCTGTCTAAAAACATATTATATAGGAAAAAAAGAGGATTTAACGTTCCACTTGACAGTTGGTTTAGAAATGAATTAAAAACTTATATTAGAGAAAATCTATTAGAGGAAAAAAATCTAGTAATGGAAATTTTTAAAGAAGCGAGTATAAAAAAGTTATTAGAAGAACATTTTGATGGTAAAAATAATGGTGATAAATTGTGGATATTACTAATGTTAAATAAATGGGGCAATTTGATTACAAAAAATCTTAAATAAACTAAATGATAAATTATTTTAAAAATATTAATTAAGAAAATATCAAAATCATTCTACATTAATAATTACCTTCTTCTACCTTGTATTATTAATCGCACCAATCGGATCTGTTTTAATTCTTGGGTTATTTCCAATATTCAAATGTCGGGCGAACCTGTGGTATCTGCAATAAACGACAGGTTTTTGAGCCCATAAATTTCGTGTGATATCGTTTTTCAATAGGGGCAAATCTTTTTTAGAGGGTTTGCCTATTTCATTTTAATGGTATATGTAATCAGTAAGGACTGGCTTCATGTTGGCCTTTTGGCAAGATAACAAAAAGTTTATCTTACAATCTAAACTAAAGTCTCTGTTAAACGTTCTGGCCGTTATAACTATTTCAAAAACATTGAAAAAGGATAAATAGAATGGCTAAAATATCAAAACAAGGAAAAGGGAAAACGTTGTATATAGAGCTCAGCATATATCCATGCGGCACTGCTGATCCGACAAAAAATCTTACAATATCTTGCCCTGATCAAGATACACAATTTAAAACAACTCTCTCTGATAATGGTCTAATGAAATTCAAGGAAAATGTCCTTAAATTTTACTCAAAGCATGTTTTAGAAAAAAATATCGGATAACTTCTTTATATCATTACAATTTACATGATAAACAGCATTATATAATTAATAGTTGGGGCGTTTAGGTATTTGAAATGGAATTTACGCTTTTATACCAAGGGCCTTTAAAGTCGAGAGGTTCTGCAAAACAGAAACAGGAAATTCGCCGTGTTTTTCATCCTCAATTGAAGTCGCTCTGGTCACAGCAACCGCTCAATGAATTTAATGAATTGCTTCGAGAAAATCCGGCTAAAGGAGAAACATCCATTCTTCAAAAAACTGGTCAATTCGTATATGCGCCCCTTATTAATGATAAATTGAAGGTAATAGCTGAGCTAGATATCATTTTTTTAAGGCCTGAGCCCCCTGGCTCACTGATCACTCAAGGCGGCGATATCGATAACCGCCTTAAGACTCTTTTTGATGCGTTACGTATGCCAAAAGTTGAATCGGAGATACCTAAGGGCGACTTCCCCAGTAAGGAAGAGAACCCATTTTTCTGTCTTCTTGAAGATGACTCTCTGATTACTAAACTTTCTGTGAAGACTGATCGATTATTAGAGACCTCCCCATCTGATAATTATGTTCACTTGCTTATAGCTGTAAAGACCAAAGGCACCGTTGGAACATGGTTTAACATTGGTATTGCCTGAAATTCTGATGCCCCAACCAGTCATTCAAGCAGAGCGGCTTTAAATAGTGGTTGGGAATTCTCGGACTTCGAATCAAAAAATGAGATGTGTGAAAGGTGTTCGCATAGCACGCCGCCTGCTTAATTCCAACGTTGAAAATACTGCAATGTATGGAAAGAATTTAAAGTCTAAAACCCTTATAGATATCACAATGCCTATGAAATTGTTTGTAGCCCAAATACTACCAGGTATATGGAATTAAGTAACCCCCTCATCTCCATCGAAAAACCCATCCATCAATGCCACAATGTAACATATAACCATTTAATTTACTTAACAATTATTATGTAACTTACTTTACAATTATTATGTAATTTACCCCACAATTACATAGCATTTTGATGAATTATCAAATCTGTTCTTACCCTATAATTTACATAACCATCTGATATTAAATATGTTGCTTTATAACTATATGATTTTGCACGATTTTTGCATACAAAACAGGTGTATAAGTATGTTCAAAGCATTCATATAAAGCCAAAACCCGAGCAATCGGGTGACGGAAAACTGCGGGTCTTATTGTTCGTGCTGATCCTCATTTAAGCTATATCTCAATTTGAAAAGATAATGACTTTACGGAACATCCACCAAACAGCACCCTATGCCCACAATGGTTTTTTTATGAAATTGGAAGAAATTACCCACTTCTATAACACCAGAGACGTGGTCGCTCAAAATTGGCCGGTCCCTGAATATCCAGATACTGTAAATTTTGATGAACTGGGAGATCTTGGATTGAGCGAAGATGATGAGGATGCTCTTGTTAAATTCATGAAAACGCTTACTGACGACTGGGAAGGTTGGATGCAATAATTCTTTCCCAAAATTTAAACCAAGAGGGGTAAAAAATGAAAACGAAGACATTGTCTATTGCACTTGCAGTGTTGCTATTGCTCGTGGCTCTTATAGTTCCAACCTATGCATTCGTCAAACCAAAACCAAGTTACATAATTGTCACGACAAATGAGATTGTATATAACAGTCAACAGTTACAAAATTTCATTTCCATGAAATTTCACCAGGGCTTTAGGGTGAAAGTAGTTACTGAAGATGACTTTGATCATCTGGTTGGACAAGCGCCAAATGGAAGGGCGGAAAAAATACGACAATGGTTAATAAACAACTATGAAGAACTGAATATAAAGTATGTCTTGTTGATAGGAGACCCTGATCCAGATGACCCTACCAGTCCAACAGATAAAGTTGGAGATATACCAATGAAGATGTGCTGGAGAAATTATTCTAAATGGTATGATAGGGAGGATCCAACGGATTTCTTCTATGCCGACCTGAACAGTGATTGGAACGCTGATGGAGATGAGTTTTTTTGTGAAAGACACCCATGGGACACGCCAGAGAGCCCTCAGCCAGGTATTATTGACAAAGATCAATTCTGGGTCAAATGGGAGGGCAAACTTAAATGTGATTCTTCAGGAGAATACAGAATTAGTACTTTCAGTGACGGTGGAGTTTTAGTAATGATCGATGATGAACTAGCAATTTGTGATGAATGTTTCTCGACTCCTCCAGTTGAACATCAACCGGAATTAAAAGATGCAACCATCGATTTGGAAAAAGGACACCACGATATTCAAATTTGGTATACAGAGCGATATGGGGATGCATTGATGCAACTACTTTGGACTCCTCCTGAAACAGAGCCGGAACAACGCCCGGTTATTCCGAAAGGTAATTTATGGCACGAAATTGATTCTTTATTGGTTGCTGGTGGACTTAAAGGATATTACTATAATGGCTACGGTACCACAGATCCTAAATTTGTGAGAACTGATGAGACAATAAACTTCGTTTGGGCAACAGGGGACATTAAAGGGGGGCCTTTTTTGGATCCAAACCCAGAAGTCTATGTAGGGAGGATTCCTGCATATATAAACGATCCGGACAAGTTTGTAGTGCTCGATTCAATTTTAGAGAAAATCATTGATTATGAAACCGATACTAGTGATATCAGTTGGAGAACATCCATGTTATTACCCTTTAAACTTGTTCCACAGTATGCGGTTAAGATTGCAGATGAAATTGCAGTTCCTAATTATTATACACATACAACGATATATGACTATTTTTTTACTGGTCCGCCGCCGGATACTCTTCCAACACCTGATATCTGGGGGTGTTTCCCAGAAAATGTTGTAAATGAGTGGAAGATGGGATACGGCATGGTTATATGGGCTGGACATGGTTGGCCAACTGGGGCATATGGCGTAATTGATATCAGTTACTTACAGCAACTTGATGATACCAAGCCATCTTTCACAATTCATGGATCTTGTAACACGGGCTGGCCGGAAGATCCAGATAACCTTGCCTATTC
>JGI24024J18818_10001124_pt1 | contig 10854 bp, 9 predicted proteins | sample Cruoilmetagenom2_FD_18818 | JGI IMG/M metagenome (IMG submission 18818) | reverse complement strand
GTACAAGCTTGCGCAAATCCGCACCACGCCCTTTGATGGTAACAATGCCGGTGATGCCGATATAAAGGCCCATATCGAGATATTGTTCCAGATCATCCCTATCCCCGCTAAAACAGTGTATAACCCCGTTTCGGCCTTTGTTAAAATGTGTTTTAAGGATCTCGATTAAACGACCGTTGCTGTCGCGCTCGTGAAATATAACCGGCAGATCCATTTCATCGGCAACATCAAGCTGCCGGACTAGCCATTTTTCCTGATCCTTTTTCGTAGAGAACATTCGGTTAAAATCGAGACCGATCTCTCCCCAGGCATGCACCCTAAATTTCTGGGCAAGATTTCTGAGATCTTCAAGGGTTTCTTCGCTGCAGCTTTTTGCAGCGTGAGGATGAATCCCTACTGAAGCATACAGCTCTGAAAAGGATTCTGCTAAGGAAACGGCCTTGATGGAACGCTGCAGGGTTGTTCCAACGATCATGGCCGAAGCAACACCGGCGGCATGCATACGATGAACGACGTCATCGATATCGTTGTCATATGCCCGGTCATCAAGATGACAGTGGCTGTCAAACAGTTTCAATTTGATTTTTTGCATGGTTCCTGAGGAATGGAGTTAAGCAACAAACAGATCCGTGCTCAAATACCGTTCACCCGTACTTGGCAAAACGACGACGATCTGCTTCCCGCGGTTTTCAGGTCGTCGGGCCTGGTCGAGGGCGGCCCATACTGCAGCACCGGATGATATGCCACACAAAATCCCTTCCAATACAGCCAATCTGCGGGCGGTTTCAAATGCCTGTTCATTGGTGACCGTAATCGTTTCGTCTATTATTTCGGTGTTTAAAACATCAGGAATAAATCCTGCACCGATCCCCTGAATCTTGTGGGGTCCGGCCTGGCCGCCGGAGAGGACGGGTGAATCGGCAGGTTCCACCGCCACAGCCTTGAATGAGGGCTTCCGGGCTTTTATCACCTCGGATACACCGGTAATGGTACCGCCACAGCCTTGAATGAGGGCTTCCGGGCTTTTATCACCTCGGATACACCGGTAATGGTCCCCCCGGTACCAACCCCTGAAATGAAGATATCGACTTTGCCGTCGGTATCGCGCCAGATTTCTTCTGCCGTGGTTTTCCGGTGAATTTCCGGATTGGCCGGATTGGAAAACTGATCCGGCATGTAGGCGTTGGCTGTGTTTTTCAGAATCTCTTCGGCTTTTGCAATGGCCCCCTTAATCCCGTCGGATCCAGGTGTCAGTACGAGCTTGGCACCCAAATGCTTCAAGAGTTTTCTCCGCTCTATACTCATGGTATCCGGCATGGTTAAAATCAGATTGTAGTTCTTGACCGTGCAGACAAAAGCCAGGGCAATCCCTGTGTTTCCACTGGTCGGTTCCACAATTGTGGTATCTGAGCGTATCAGTCCTTTGGCCTCTGCCGCTTCGATCATTGAAACACCGATTCGATCTTTCACGCTCCCCAGCGGGTTGAAAAACTCAACTTTGGCGAATATTTCAGCACCCAGCCCATCGGCAATTCTATTGAGGTGAACCAGCGGCGTCGAACCAACAGTAGAATTTACATCCTTGAAAATATTCATGACTTCCTCCATCTAAAAACACAGTTAACTGATTTTTTTATCTTTTTAAAATGTCGGCTCCAGAAGCGCGTCGATCTTTGCCAGTATCTGATCATCGGTCCAGTGCTTTAATACAATTGCTTTTGCAGGACATTCCGAAGCACAAGTTCCGCAGCCCATGCATGCTGACGGAGGGATCTGAGACACACCGTCTTCATTAATAAACGGCGCACCATAAGGGCAGACTCGAACACAAACCAGGCATGCGGTACAGATATCCGTATCGACTTCGGCGATGGCCGCTGAAGTCTTCATCTCCTCCTTACACAGAATTTTCATGGCCTGCTGGCCGGCACTTTTGGCCATGGTGATACTCTCTTCAAGAAATCTGGGACTGTGGGCCAATCCTGCCAGAAAAATTCCAGGGCTGGCGAACTCAACAGGCCTTAATTTTACATGGGCTTCCAGGAAAAAACCCTCATCGGAAGTCGGGAGTTTTAAGAGACGGGCGATCTGTTTGGCACCTTCGTCAGGTCGAATCCCGGAGCTTAACACCACAAGATCGGGCTCGACACGAAAGTCTTGATGGGAACTTCGATCCGTGAAATCTACGATCATTTTGCCGTTGTCATTATAAACCTGTGGTTTTTCTTCGGGAATATACCGAAAAAAAAGGACGCCTTTTTTTCTGGCTTTTAAATAATAGAGTTCTTTGAATCCAAAGGTTCTTAAATCTCGATACAAAACCACGACCTGAGCATTGGGATTCATCTCATTCAGTTTGATACTGTTTTTCACGGCTGCAGAACAGCATACTCTGCTGCAATAGGGAAAGTCCGGTTCCCGTGACCCCACACACTGGACCATCACAACTCTGTTGAGACGGCGTGCCCAGACTGGATCTTCCAACAGGCGTTTTGAAAACTCGACCTGTGTAAGGACCCGTTCATCCTGTCCGTAAAGATACGCCTTGGGTTCATACGGACGGCCTCCGGTGGCAGCAATGACCGCCCCATACCGAATATCCACCGGCCCGTCCTCCTTCTGAACGGTTCCGTTAAATGCCCCCAAATGTCCGTTGTGTGATATTAGCCTGCTTTTTAAATACACTGAAATTTTTGGATGATGCGAGACCCTTTCTATGAGATATCGAATCAACCGTGCCGGCGAGTGCCCTTCCAGAGTGAATTTCAGGTTTCTTGTAAATCCGCCAAGATGGTCGTTTTTCTCCACAAGATGCACACGAAATCCCTGGTCCGCAATGGTCAAAGCGGCAGTCAGGCCTGCCACACCGCCACCGATAACAAGCCCTTCATTTACAATCCTGTACGATTTATCATATAGCGGTTCCAGTTGTATCGCCCGTCCTACACTTGCTCGAATAAGCGCTTTGGACTTTTGGGTGGCCTTTTCAGGATCATTCCCATGGACCCAGGAGCACTGATCCCGAATACTTGCCATTTCGAATAGATAAGGATTTAAACCCGCCTCTCTTAGCGTATCCCGAAACAGAGGCTCATGCGTCTTTGGCGAACAAGCAGCGACCACGACTCGGTTTAAACGGTGCGCTTCAATCAGTTGGATAATGTCCTGCTGAGTTTCGGTGGCGCAGGTAAATATGAAATCAGTGGCAAAAACCACAGACGGAAGGGTTTTTACGTAATCCAACACCTCCTGTATATCCACAACACCGGCGATATTGGTTCCGCAATGGCAAACCAGCACGCCCACTCGGGGCGTTGTTTCTATGGGCTTTTCAACGGGAACTTCCTCAGCGACTATTTCAGTATTTCTGGCATCGCTGATAAGTATGGAAGCCTCGGCTGCGGCCGCACCGGCCTGAATGACTGTCTCGGGGATGTCTTTGGGCGCCTCAATACCGCCGCACACAAAGATACCCGGGCGGGACGTCGCAACCGGTTCATCAAATTCGGTGGTTAAAAACCCGTAAGGGTTCGTGGCCAGTCCCATCTGTTTTGTAAGATCGATAAAATCATCCGACGGCTTGAAACCGCTCGACAGAACCACCAGATCGTACTCTTCCTCTTTTTTTCGGTTTAAATGATGATCAAATGTCTCGATGATCAGATTGTCATTTTCAGGATTCAGATAAACCTGAGAAATCATGGATCGACGATATCGCACACCGTGCTGGTTACGGGCACGATCCACATAGTCGTCGAATCCTTTACCGTGAGCCCGGATATCCAAGAAATAGATGGTAGCCTCGGTCTCCGGCTCATGACTGCGTGTTAATACGGCCTGTTTTGCTGCATGCATACAGCAGACTGAAGAACAAAAAGGCCTGTTTCTGGCCGGATCCCGTGACATGGCACACTGAATCCAGGCAACTTTCCCCGGGACCTTATGGTCAGACGGTCGCCGGAGATGTCCGCCATAGGGACCTGTGGCCGATAACATGCGTTCGTACTGCAGTGACGTTACAACGTTTTGATATCTTCCATAACCGAATTCGCCTTCTTGAGCCGTCAAAGCCGGTTCAAAACCGGTTGATATTATAACCGCACCGGCTTCGATTTGGAAAATTTCAGGTTTTTGGTCAAATTCAACGGCTTCGGCAGGACAAATCTTTTTGCAGATACCACATTTTTTTTTAATTAAATAAAGGCAATTTTCTGCATCCAGTGCATATTTCAAAGGGACGGCCTGAGGAAATGTCAGAAAAGCCGCTTTGCGTGTTGCCAGTTCCCCGTTAAACGGATCGGGCACTTTTTTGGGGCATTTTTCAGCGCATTTGCCGCATGAAATGCATTTTTCTTCGTTGATATATCTGGGCAGTTTTTCAACCTGTGCCACAAATCGTCCGGGCCCTCCATTTAACTCAAGAATCCTGGTCAGGGGCAAAATCTCGATATTCCCATGGCCGGCCACCTGCACCAGTTTTGGAGAAAACATGCAGGTGGAACAATCATTGGTGGGAAAAGTCTTGTCCAGGCGAGCCATTGTTCCGCCGAGAGTATGCGTTTTTTCCACAAGATAGACATAAAAACCCGTATCCGCCAGGTCAAGGGCGCACTGAATTCCGCCGATCCCTCCACCGACAACAATGACTTTCCCCACCGGATTTTCAACAAAGGATCCCATAACGTTCTATAACAACCCCTTTGCTTTTAGAAGTGGTACCGGATCCGTAAAATGCATTTTAAACCATTTTGGGTCTCCATGCGCTATAAAACTCAAACGGAGTAATTCCGCAAAATAAAATATCGGGGTTCGTCTATCCGGTCGATCCTTTTGGATAATATCGAGATTCGATTGGCACAAAGGACATGAAACCACGATGGCTTCCGCCCCGGCTTGCTGTGCTTTTTGCAAAATCCGCATGGTTAGAGATTCTCCGATCTCCTTGCGAGCGATTCCGATACTTGCACCACAGCAGGTCGATTTATAAGACCAGTCTATCACTTCAGCACCTGCTGCAGCGGCAATGCGATCCAGGGTTAGGGGATTTTCGTAATCTGTGTAGCCGGTGATTTTTGGTGGGCGGACCATCTGGCAGCCGTAATAACACACGACCTTTAGTCCGTTTAAAGGTTTTAAGACCCGTTCTTTTATCAATTTTATCATCGATGATTCTGCCAGAAAACGGGTCATATCGTGGACCTGGATGTCTCCTGTAACCTGCCAGGGTATATCAAAAACCTTTTTCTTGATTATCTGCTGGGAATACCGTAGACGATTAAAACAATTGGCACACGGTGCAACGATATCGAGTCCCATTTTTTCAGCAGCGGCCAAATTTCTTGCGGGCAGAATTACCGACATCGCCTCGCTGAGACTATGGGCTGCCGTGGCGCCGCAACAAGACCAATCTTCTATTTCAACCAGGTCGATATCCATCGCCTCGAACACCGCATCGATGGCGTGAAAATAGTCTTTTGCCATCCCTTCAAGAGAGCATCCCGGATAAAAGGATATTTTCATTGACCGATCTCTCCGCGAGCCTGATGATAGGCTTTTTGAATGTCCTTTATGGCCCTGGACCTGGGCGTGAATATTTTGAGCCTCCCTTTACGCAATAGCGTTAAGCCCAGCAGAAGCTCTTCTTTAAGGGTTCCGTTTTTTAATTTTTCCTGGAAGATGTCCGGTTTTAAATAATAAGCGTTCATCAATCGGAATTCGTTGACCTTCCCGGATTTTCGAAGGACTTCCAGGAATGTTTGATGAAATACGGCAAGACTTTTTTCTTTAGGAGTTATGGACGAGTGCGCCGCCATATTGCGCAAATGATTGATCGTTTCTGCGACATCCACCTCATTGGGGCAGTACGTCGTGCACATTTCACAGGACAGACACACCCAGATGGTTGAAGATTTTAACAGGTCTTCACGCCACCCCAGCTGAATATAGCGTATCGCCTGGTGAGGCTTGATATCCATAAAATGGCTGACAGGACAGGCATTGGTACAGCGCTCACATTGAAAACATGCCGAAATATTAACACCTGCCTCCCCCTGGATTCTGTCAAGGAAGTAATTCCCCCTGTCGCCAATTAACTTTCTTTTTTTTCCAGGTTCGTGTTCGGCCATTCCTTTTTGGTGTGAAACTGTATTCTGCATAATTTCAAAATTCTTAAAAAATCCTCATGGAATAGGGTGTGCTATGGAGTCAGGGGAAATGCCGGGTCATAGGATATTGGCAAAAACTTCGCAAGACCGGCATGACTTCATCTTTTCCCTCCAATCTTTATAAACAATGCCGTCACAAATAGTTCCGTTAATAAACCAGCATAGTTTTCCGGATTTAAATTCCCAAGCCGGGCACTCTTTTTTCTTCTTGGGAAGACATTTTTTTATAACCCAGCACGGCTTGTTCGCTTTGGAGTCTCCTCTCTTATTGGAGATTAGGAACAACATCTGCCTCTCCGCGTGGGCAGGTATGGATCGCCAGCCCTGCTCGTAGCTGTGTACAGCCTTGATGGACACACCCAGCAGCTGGGCCATCTGTTTCTGCGTTTTGCCCAGTTTTTTTCGAAATCGTGCAAATTCTTTGTCGTCCATTAATTTCTCCTTGAATTTTTAGTTAGATGGACATCCATGGAATCAACCTGACAGTATGTGACACTACGTGGTATATTATGTCAATAGAAAATTGCGTAGAAATAATTTCATGCTAGAATTGTGATCCTCGGAGTGGCGGGTGGGTTCTTTTGATTTTAAGAAGCGCAGTTTTTTGAGAACCAATGAATTGAACGCTGTTATGGTACGGCATTACCACGGGACTGGGGTTTTCGTTTCAAATGTTACAAATTGAGTCATGCAGTTACTGCCTATATGTTGCAGCGGTGCTTTGTACCATGATTTCAAAATTCTTCAGTTTTTCCCGCATCTGTTTTGAGATTTCCATGTACTTCCAGATGATATCATAACGGTAGTCCGCATGGATTTTGTCGATTTTGCGCTGTATTTGTTTGAGTATCTTGGTCCGTTCCTTCCAGAGTTTAAACATGTGTTGAAAATTCTCTTTTGAATTGTTCATCATTTCCGCGGAATATTGATTTACCAAATCGCAAAAATAATGGTATTTCTCATCGAGGATTAATGCGATTTTTTCCGTTTTCAGCGTCTGGTGTGTGATGGTGTGGAAATGATGCCCGACAATGCTCAAAGAAATGGCTTCGCCAAAAATGTTGGGATGTTTGATCATGCTCCGAAAGACAAACTTGAGATACTGAAAACCGTAAGGTGTAAAGAGCTGCCAGTAAATAGATTTGAATAAGATTTTCACTTCGTCAAAGTGAATTTTTCGCTGAAAATAGTCCGTATACTCGAGATTGTCCAAAAATCGACTGCAGCGCTCAAAGTAGTTTTTTAGATTAAAGTCATATATTCCGGCGAGAATTTTTTGATATCCTTCTTTCAGCCGTTCCGCATCCATAACAGTTTTAAAGTTGGTGGCCATGTTGTGGGTGTTGTTGCCGATGGAGGCTTTTAAGATCCGGCCTTCCGTCAGTAACCGCTGATAAAGGCGGGTGCCGGGAAGGGCGTTCAAGAAGCCGATCATCGCTTTTGGAATGGCGTTTTTCTGGATAAAAGCGATTTGACGATCGAAAATATCTTCCTTGTCACTATCAAACCCGATGATAAACCCGGCCATCACTTCCATCCCGTGTCGTTGAATCGTCCGAATCGATTTTTCCATATCTGTCTTTAAGTTCAGGGTCTTTCCGGCTTCTTCAAGCCCCTCGGGATCAGGGGTTTCAATCCCTATGAACACTTGATTGAAGCCGGCCTCGCGCATAGCGGTCAACAACGCTTCATCGCCTCCCAAATTAATGCTGGCTTCGGTAAAAAAATGATACGGATAATCATGCTCGATTTGCCAGGATTTTAACGCAGGCAAAAGTTCGGCCTTAACCCTTTTTTTATTGCCGATGAAGTTGTCGTCGACGATAAATACCGGACCTCGCCAGCCCAGACCATAGAGCGCATCAATTTCCCGAAGAAGCGTGTCCGCCGATTTTAAGCGCGGTTTGTTGCCGAAAACCGGCCAAATATCGCAGAACTCACAGTGAAATGGACAGCCTCTGGAATACTGGATGGACATGGAACCGTATGCGTCCAAATCCAATAGATCAAACCGCGGAGCCGGCAGACGGGAAATATCCGGATGCGGCGGCCGGTCATATACAGGTTTGGCAGTCCCGTTTTCCAAGTTATTCAAAAAATCTACCAAGGTTTTATCCACTTCCCCCAAAAGAAAATGGTCAACGCCCGGGATATCCTCATGCCTTGAAGTTGGAAAAGCCCCTCCGGCGGCAATGGTTTTACCAAACAGGTTGCATCGGCGGATCACCTCCATCATGGAATCCTGCTGAACAATCATGGCAGAGATAAAAACAGCGTCCGCCCAGATGATATCGCTGTCTTTTAATGGCGTGACGTTCATGTCCACAAGTTTTAAGTGATACGCTTCCGGAAAAAAGGCGGCGATGGTCAGCAGTCCCAGCGGTGGCATGGCGCTTTTTTTGTGAATAAACTTCAGCGCGTATTTGAAACTCCAGTAAGTATTGGTCGGAATCCTCGGATACACAAACAGGATATTTTGATATTTCGGCATGGCAATCAAACCTCCTTTGATAATTGACAGTGTGTCCGATTATTCATCTTGGGTGGATAATTTTATCAAAAAACTGTGATTATTAAAAGTATCTTCCCTCCTGAGCTGGTTTGACAATGAATCGCTGTAAACATCTTCGAGCTGCTGTACAATCCGTTTAAGATTTTCAATGCTTGTCAGTTGTGCAACTTTAGTTGAAGGTAACTCCTCCGGCGACTGATTCTCGAGTATTTCATATGCGTCTTCAAATTCATCGGCAGCCAGCTGTGAAGTCAAGATGATGTAATCGTCCACCTGCCGTTTTGAATCTTTTAATTCCGGTCTCGTCAGGAGAGATTCCCTCATGGTCTTCCCGATCAGCAACCAAAAATCCCTGACTTCTTTTGCCCCATAGCCGTCCATATACCGTTTGAAAGCAATTTCTTTAGCATAGATCGGTATGATGGACCGGTCTCGGTTTCTCACGGTAGCTGCAACAACTTGATAGTTCAGGGTAACATACCATTTAAGCAGTTCACTATACATCTCCCGGTAATTTGGAAAACGGTGTTTGTTTGCCGGGTTCGTTATTTCTGCTTCGATTTTTTCAACCAATGATTCACGAAGTTCCGTCAAGATATCGTAAATTGTGGTGCTTTTTCTGAAGGCAACCTTTTTTATAAGAACTTCATTGCGAAATGTCCAGTTGTTAGGATGGCGGGTCATTTTTTCGGTCAAAAACAATAATCGCCGCAATATATGATAGCGCGTTGTGGGCTTCCAACCCAAAGCCTTGTATGTGGCAGAAGCATCCACACTCAATTTTTTATCGATATATTTTGCCATCCAGGGCTGTTCTAAAGTTTTCTTGCCGCTAAGCCGGCCTAAGAACGAGATGATGATCAACCCCAAAACCGTCGCAAGTTTCGGTATTTGAAACGGTTTGATATCATGCCAGTAATAATACCTGGTGGCGGTTTCGAAAAGCTCGTTATGGGATACACTCCCTTGAAAGCTGGCAATGTATATTGCCAGACGCGGCAGGATATCGCTGATTTCGATAATTCGTAGAAATAGTTTAATAAGATCTTTAATATGAATATACGGTATGGCCGATTCTCCACGTCCGGTCACAACTCTTGACATGAGTTTGTTTCCGGACAGCCAATACTTTAACAACATATACAACATGGGATATTCACACCAATCGCTGTATACGGCTGCCAATCGGACAATTGAGCAGGGAAAGAATTCCGAATATTCCCCAATGATTGCTTCTTCTTTCCTTTTGCTCCGCGCATAAGGAGAATCCGCATCGACAGGACTCTCTTCAGTGAGTCCCTTACCATGAGAAGGAAATTTACAGGCGGCCAGAGAACTGGGAAAAATGAAACGCTTTATTCCCAGCAATTTTGAGATTTCAAGAATATGGCGTGTTCCGGTGACATTGATCTGCTCATAGGCAGGGTTTTCTTTGAGGGTAAAATCGTAATATGCGGCCAGATGCAAAACATAATCGACGCCGCCATGATTTTTGATATGCCTAACGGCATTCAGCAGATTTTTTCGGTTTGCGATATCAACCTGGAGCCAATGGATATTGGCCAGATGGGGTATGCCGACTTCTTTTTGACTGCGTCGTGCGATGCAAAACAGGCGGAACTTTCCGGATACGGCGATAACAAAATGCCTTCCGATAAAACCGGATGCTCCGGTGACCAGAATTCCCGGCAATATCTCATTCATTTTACATACCTATTGCCGTACGTTGTCTTCAAATAAAGATAATTCTGTAACGCTATAAAAATTATCAATCCCATGACTCCGTCGCCGATTCCGGATAACAGGACGATCCATTTAAATTCAACGCCAAAACAGTAAACCACCAAAAAGAGCGTCGCCAACGCCTTTACGATAATTGAAAATACAATTAAATAATGATATTTTTCAATGTTTGTTGCGCCCAATACATAGGCAACGGCCATCAGGATATGAAAAACACCGCCTTGAGCAGGGAAGAAACGTTCACACTCAGAACTGAACCCTGATAGCTTCATCAGTAGGGCCGGTTGAGCAATCAATGCCAAACCTATGGCAATTGAATGTAACGCTACCAGCCATAATACGGTTGAAAGCAGTTTGCCGGGATACTGAAATAGAACCTTTTTTAAGTCACCACGCATATCGCTTTATAACGGGCAAAAAGAATTATGGTTTTTG
>JGI24024J18818_10001123_pt1 | contig 10855 bp, 8 predicted proteins | sample Cruoilmetagenom2_FD_18818 | JGI IMG/M metagenome (IMG submission 18818) | reverse complement strand
GTACTTCATTATGCTCTTCAAATTTCGCATGATCGTATTTGATCGAAGAGATGAAGAGAATAGCTAGAAGTAGTAGGGTGATGGAAAAAACAAGATTGATTTTACTCCGTAATGAAGAGAAGCCTTTAAACAAGTTTATATCCTACTCCGCGTACTGCCTGTATACGCTTATTATCATTGAGTTTAGTACGTATTTTAGAGATGATCACATCAAGACTTTTACCCTGAGAATCAATGCTCATGGTACCGGAGGTATTGATGATCTGTTCGCGTGATTGGGTCATACCTTGATGTTTTACAAGTAAAGTGAGTACTTCATACTCTGCAGGTGTTAAGGAGAGCGCTTCACCTTTAAAGTAGATCGTATCTCCTTTAAGTTCAAAATCACTCTTTGGCAGTGAAGATTGGTTTCCTTCCTCTTTATTTAATCTATTTAAAATAGACATAATACGTGCATACATCTCTTTTGGATCATAGGGTTTAGGTAAGTAGTCATAGGCACCCAATTCAAAACTTTTTACTTTATCATTAATGTCAGAACGTGCAGAAGAAATAATGACAGGTATATTATATTTACGCACTACCTCTTCACATACTTCAAGTCCATCCATACCGGGAAGAGTAAGGTCCAGTATCATCAAGTCGTATTTCTTTACACCGGCACTCAAACCCAAATACGGATCTTCAAAATTTGTTATTTTAATGTCAAATTGGGAAAGGTATTCACTTAAAAGTTCTGCAAATTCCGGATCATCTTCTATCATAAGGATGTTGATCATTTTATCACTCCTGTTTTGTAGCATTTTTTTATTCCTTTTATTGTAATCTTTAAAGGTTAATTGATGTCAAATAAAGAGTTTTATAGTATAAAAGCTTTTTTCATATAAGGTTCGATCTCATCAAATTTGAATTTATGATCTGTAAAATATTCAAAAGCAATGATTCCCTGATAAAGTAACATATCAGAGCCATCTTTCGTAGGTTTATTATGCAATTTTGCCAGTTTTAAAAAGGGTGTCTCTTTTCCGTATATAACATCTACACAGGCTTTTGCCTGAGGAATGACAGAGTCAAGTATCTCTTTAGGTGCCGGAAGTGAGTCATCTTCAAGACCTGCCGAAGTCATGTTTATAACAAGATCATATTTTTTTGCTATAAAATCATCAAAAGTGTAAGTCTCAAATTCATCGTTTTTATATCTTTCTAATCGACCTTCACTTCTATTGAGCAGTGTTACTTTGTATCCTTCATCACGTAAAATACTGGAAGTTGACTGCGCTGTGCCACCGGCACCTAAAAAGAGTACGGTTTTTATATTTTGGAATTCAGAGATCGCTTTTAGAAAACCGGGAGCATCAGTATTGTAACCATAAAGTTTTCCCTCTTTTTCAACAATAGTGTTGACTGCGCCCACTTTTTGAGCAAAGGGATCAAGCTCATCACAGGCATTGTAAGCATGCTCTTTATGTGGTACTGTGATGTTGATACCTTTTAGTCCTAATGAGAAGAAAGTATTTTTGAGTTGTTTCCCATCTAGGAGTTGATATCGTGCATAACATGCATCATAGCCTAAACCTTGGAATGAGAGATTATGCATAAGAGGTGATTTAGAGTGAGAGACAGGGTTTCCAAAGATGGCAAAAAGTTCTTTTGCCATCTTTTAGAGGGTTTCCATTTCTTTTAATGTTGCAAGTAGAGCACCCAGTTTATTCTTAACTTCTAGGTATTCAAGTTCTGGTACTGAATCTGCAACGATACCTGCACCTGCATGGAGTGTAATAGAATCAGCATTTATCAGTGAAGTTCTAATGGTGATCGCTGAGTCCATGTTCCCGTCAAAGGCAAAATAGCCTACGGCCCCTGAATAGAAACCACGTTTTAAGCCCTCATAATCTGCAATTAGTTTCATGGCTTCAATCTTTGGTGCACCAGTCATGGTTCCTGCTGTAAATGTTGCAGCAAAGAGGTCGAACATATCTTTACCTTCTTCTATCTTCGCTTCTACATCAGATACCATATGCATCACATGAGAGTACTTCTCTACACGCATCATATCAGTTACTTTTACTGTTCCTGTTTTTGCTACGCGCCCTACATCATTACGGCCAAGGTCTATGAGCATAAGGTGTTCTGCACACTCTTTCGGATCACCCAGCATTTCAAGTTCCAACTCTTTGTCCCGTTTTGCATCTTTACCGCGTTTACGTGTACCTGCAATAGGCCGAAGAAGTATTTCACCCTCGGTCAGTCTTACCATGACTTCAGGGCTTGAACCACAGATAGAGAAATCTTCATAGTCAAGCAAGAATAGATAAGGAGAGGGGTTTTTTGAACGTAAGACCCTATAAAAACTTAGAGGATCGATCTTCCCTTTTTGGGTGTATCGGTTTGAAAGAAGGATCTGGAAAACATCTCCTGAGCGAATATTCTCTTTAGATTCAAGTACTAACTCTTTAAAACGCTCTTCATCGATGCTAAAGCTTCCTTCTCCTTCGAGTACAACAGGTTTTATGGGCATTGGTGTGCAGGTGTTGTATAAAATATCTTCAATGGCATCCAGACCATCTTTCATAGAATCATCATTAAGAATAAGCGTCAGTTTTGCACTTTTATGTGAATAGGCCATAATGATCTTGGGACGTATAAGATCCAGGTCAGGAGTATTGAGTGGATCAAGCAATCTGTCCATACTCTCTTCAAGTACCGGTTCAAATACTTTTACCATATCGTAGGAGATAAAACCTATGAATCCATCGACAAAAGAGAAACCTACTTCTAAAGCTTTCTCTTTGTTTGCTTCTTTATCCACTTTTGCATAATAAGATTTTAAAAAATTAAAAGGATCTTCATTAAGTTCTTTTTTTGTACCAGAGAGATCTGTATAGGATGTTGTCTTGTCTTTATAAGTCAAACGCTCTTGTGCTCCCACGACAATAAAAGAGAAGTTCCCGTCACTGGTATTGACCATAGATTCAAAGAGCATAGTGATCTCACCAGGAAAAAGGTCTTTTATCTTTCCGTAGAGGGCAACAGGTGTGAGTTGGTCAAATAAAATTGTTTTATGCATGAAAGGCTCTACTTCTTAACCACAAAGGAGTCTTTTTTAATGAGATCTCTAATCCTAACAAGAGCAGTATCAGCAGAAGTTCTATCTTTAAATGGTCCAATTTGTACTTTTTTTGTTGTTCCTGCAGTTTTAATTCTATAGTTGAATCCATTATTTTTTACGGCACTTAATAGTCTTGTACTTGGTGTCTGAGAAAATGAGCCTACTTGTATATAATATATTTGCCCTGACACAGATGTGATCGTCTCTGGTTTTTTCTCTTTCACTGTTGCTGGTTTTACTTCAGGCACAACAACTTCTTCTTTTACTTTTGGAGTCTCTGTAACCTTAGGTTTGATTTTAGTCTCTGTTGGAGACTGATCAAACTCTTTTGTTATCTCAACACTTTTTACTGCTGCTGTCTCTTTAGCTTTTTCCACTTTTGGTTTCTCTATTTTAATTATCTCTGCTTTGGCTTCTTCCATGTGTACAGGTTCTGGAGCCTTAACCGGTTCGTTAAGTTTTTTTTCAATAATGCTTGAAAGTTTAGTCTCTTCTTTAGCCTCTTTTTTCTTAGAAATATTTTGAAGTGTTAGTTCAGGACTGATCATTTCTGTATTATTTTCTTCTAAAACAGCTCTTCCCTCATTTGAGTCTTTGAGTATGATTTTTGTAAAGATGATTGCTACTATTAATACAACTATCAGCAGTGCAACAATGGTCAAAAGGCTTTTTACTTTACCATTTTTAGGTTCCATATTATCGATGATAAGGTCATCAAGATTGTGATCATTCATGAGAGGGGTAGCTCCAAACTTTATTTTGAAATGATTATATCATATTTATTTATATTAAAACTTTATATTCCCAATCTCTTTTGATTCAAGATAGTGTAGAGTACAGGTAGATAAAGCAGGTTAAGTACCGTTCCCCAAGCCAGTCCAAATGCTAATGCAATTGCCATAGGCTGGAAAATAGCAGCTTGTCCTGTAGGAAAAAAGACAAGAGAACCCAGACCGATGAGTGTGGTTACCGAAGTGAGTACAATAGGTCTGAATCTTTTGGACGCATAGAAGAAGATCTCTTCCATATTGTTTGCTTTTTTGAGATTCATGAGCATAATGATCCCATCGTTGATAACAACCCCTGAGAGACCAAGCATACCGATGATGGATGGCATGGATAGGTTGATCCCCAGTGCAAAGTGACCGATGAGTACACCTAAAAAGGCAAAAGGAATCACCGACATCATCATAAAAGTTTCTCTAAAAGAGTTGAAAAGATAGAGCAGTGAGAGCATGATAAGAAGCATTGCAACAGCAGATGCCGCCATCATATCACTCTTAAGCTCTTTCTTCTTCTCCTCCTCTCCTTTTAAAATGATCTTTATCCCATCTCCTTTTGCTGATTCCAAAATAGAGTCTATCTGTTCAAGTGTTTCAGTAGCGGTAATTTTTTTACTATCCACATTGGCATAGATGTAAAAGTTCTTCTCTCCACTGTCTTTGATGATCTTTTCAAAAGATTTGATCACATTAAAGTGAACCACATCTTTGAGTGCAACAAATTGGTTATCATCAAGTTTGATCTGGAAGTTTTTGAGTGCATTCAGAGAATCTTTTTGTACAGATCTTATTTTTAATTCCAGTAGGTTAGAGCTGTCAAAGGCAAACCCTATTTTTCTTTCCAGATAAAAATTAGAGAGGAGTAGCCCCAGCTTTTGTTCACTTAAACCTAAAGATTCACCATAAGTGTTGACTTGAAGTTTGATCTCATCCACACCATAGTTCATGGCATCATTAACAGAGACAATTCCATTGATCTGACGAAGCGCATCTTTCATTTTCTCTGCATAGTGCATCACCTTGTGATTGTCATCTGAGACGAGTCCTATTTTCAGATCAGACTTAATGGGACCTACTTTACGTTCCACAATGGCAAGGTCAGAGAGGTTGAATTTTTCTTTATATTTTTGTGTTTCTAAAAAGTGGCGTAACTCTTTTGCGATAATAACTGATTTATCTTCTCTTGTACGTCCCTCTTCATCATAATAAAAACTAAGTGTAGGGGTGATGAATTTATCTACAAAATTCTGTGCTTTGAGTTTTTGCAGTTCGATGGTGATCTGCCCCACATAAGGATAGGTTTCAGAGTTTCCTGCAGAGTCTCTTCTCCACCCCGCAACAGACCCCACATGGGAAATGAAAAACTGGTCTTTTCTTTTATAGAGATCTTTTTCAATGGCTTTAAGATACTCGATCGTCTCTTCTGTCTTAGTATTGACATTTGATTTCATTGTGATATTGATAGTGGTAGCGTCAAATTGAGGAAACATTTGAAACTTACTGGCTTTGATACCTATCACGATAAGGAGTGGTACCAAGATAATAAACAGGGTTAAAAAAGTCTTTTTATATCGCATAAAAAAGTGGATTACCCAAGAGTAGAAACGATTGATACCTTCCCATGATGTGGTCTTTTGCTCTTTTTTTAAGACATGGGCTGCATGAATGGGTAAAAAGAGAAATGATTCTATGAGGGAAGCTAAAACAAGTACGGAGACGGCGATAGGAATAAGCTTGATCACTTCTCCCATGGTTCCAGACATCATGAGGGCAGGGATGAAAGCAAAAAGCGTAGTTAGTGAAGCAATGGTCACAGGCTTGAACATCTCTTTAGCTCCAAGAATGGCAGCCTCTTTTGGCTCCATCCCTTCTTCGATATGCTGCTGAATATTTTCACTCACCACAATAGCATCATCAACAATGATCCCCAGTGCGATGAGCACACCGATCAGTGAGATCATATTGATGGAATAGCCTGCCAGATAGAGATAGGAAGCTCCCATCACAAAAGAGGTCGGAATACCTAAGGAGATGATGAAAGACATACGTTTGTTGATCAATAGTGCTACGAGTAAACCAATGAGGATAAGACCCAATAGAATATTGGAAATGACAATATTAAGACGATCTTTGATCGCTTCTGACCTGTTGTCATGAATGGTGTAAGTAATATTTTCACTTGTCGTATTGATTTGGTCTACGAGAGTCATAATAGCTTTTGAAAGCTCTAAAGCATTTCCTTCGCTACTTTGTTTCACAGAAAGATCTACAGCATGTTTAGTATCTATAGAATACATGGTCGCTGTATCTTCATATCGTTTGGAAACAGTGGCAACATCTTTTAAATAGAGTGTTTTGCCTGAAACCCTTATTTGGCTTTGAAGCATCTTTTGGGCATCTTTTGGTCCATTATAGGTAGAGATGAAATAGTGTCCGTTTTTACTGTCTTCTATGGTTCCTATGGGAAAGATATAAGAGAGTCCAGAGAGTGCGGTGATGACAACATTTTCATCCAGTCCCAATGCACGAATTCTTTCACTATGTAGACGAATATCATAATATTTATCTGAATCTCCGAAGATGGAAACTTCAGAGATACTTTTCAGCACTGTAATTTTATCTTTTAGTCTGTTTGCAGCTTCTATTAGCTCAGCATGTGAAGCTTTATTGGATGAAACAGCGATACGCATAAGATCTCGTTTAGTCTCTAACACTTTGACACTTGGCTCATCCATATCACTTGGGAGGTATTGTTTGGTCAGGGTGATAGCATCTTTGACTTTATCTGCTGTATTGTATTTGTCTACTCTTTTTTCAAGTTCTAAAATAATGTTGAATTTACCCGCAGAAATCACAGTTGCCATTTTGTCGATGCCATCTATGTTTTTGAGTTCAGTCTCTATCTCTTTAACTGCCATTTTATCAAGCATATCAATGGAGGAGCCGGCATAGTATCCGTTAACAGAGACCATATCAAGTTCAAAAGAGGGGAATATCTCTTTAGGAGTTTTAGTGTAAAGCACTATGCCGGTGATGAAAACCAGGATAAAAAGAAAATAGTTCAATCTACTGTTATTGACAAAAAATCTTAATATATTTTCAAACATTTTTATCCATTTTTTATTTTAAAAGTTATTGTATCGTAACTATGATAACGGATACTGATATATGATGAAGAACACTTTGGAGTGTATGTTTTCTTTAATACTTTTCCTTATAAAATGTGCTATATAGCACATTTTATAAGGTTTTATATACTTGTTACATTAAAGTGGTCTACAAACGTTATAAAATATGTTAAATTATAATGTTTCTAAAAAATAGAAAATTATTCTTTATATTTCATGATTGTTTGTTACCATTCCTCTTCGTTAATACTCTCTAGCACATTTTCAGAAAACATATAGTCTGTCTCTTTGGCTTGCGTATGGCATTTTATACAGGATTTGATTTTGCCCTGATGCGATCCTTCCATTCCAGTTTTATCATAGACTCCATACCACCAGTCACCATTTTCTCTGTCATACCCTTTTTCCATTTTTAGCATAATGGTTAGTTTGGCTGTTTCTGAACGCTGTTCATCAGGATAGAGTGGCTTCAGTATAATTGAACCCACTGGCAATAAACTTAATTTTTCAACATAAGCCTTTTTAGCTATTGTATTGACATAGATATCAAACCATGCATTGTGATCAGCGGATACTAGTGTTTCGGTATTGAGTTTATGCAGGCTTTTCCAGCGTGGAAAGGTAAATTGATTTTTATCATCATGTTTGATTACTCCTTCATCATTATCTGCTTGGGAGGCAGACAGATCAAGCATAATCATCGTACTAAGTATAAAAGATAAGAGTACAGGTTTCATTGATCCCGGTGTCCGAAGACATGCTAAAATTAATTTCTTCATAACTTTTCCTTTTCGTACTCAATTTTAGAAGTCATTCCATTTTTGCATAACAATTATATTAAGAGTATGTGTAGAATGTGTGCAAAATTCATATACATTTTATACTATTAATCGATATTAACTTAATTAAAAAACTGAAGTCCTAATAAAAAGTATTTTAAAGATAATGTAAATAGTGAATATTATAAGGTTTTGAAACAGGAATATTTGGATAATAAGATTTAAATTTCTTTATATGGCAGGGTAACAATATTATAAGCTTCCGGTAAAGAAGCAGAGGGTAAACATTTCCATTTTTTGGTTAATTTTTGTTTAAGTGCAAGAGAAAGTGCTTGAAGTTGTAATTCTGCTTCTTGTAGTGGAATATTATCTACTGCTATGAAAATCTGTATTTTTTCTTCATCCTTACCTTGGTAGATATGATAATTCTTTATCTCAAGCGTGTTAAAAAGATGTTTAATAAGATGATGAAATCTTTGGTGCTCTTTACCTTTGTATTCCAAAACTAAATAGTTTGTGTGACCATCTTTAAGAAGTGGAACTGCGATAATAAATTGTCTATCGAGATGTTGATCTAAAAGTAGGGGAGTTAATGGTTCATCTATGCGTTCAAATTTGGCATAGAAGGTACGATTGTTGAACTGTATTTGTTCAACAATCGAAGGACGTTTAATGTAGTAATGATCTGTAGTAAATTCTAAATCAAAAACTTTTATGCCAATATCCTAGTAGATTGATTTTTCATAAATGATGAAATCTTGTGCAAGCTCTTTCATCTCATCTTTAATTTTTGCATGAAGTGCAGCATCGTTTACATTGTCAAGTACATCAGCGATCTTGTTTGCAATGATCTCAAATTCGGCTTCTTTCATACCTCTACTTGTAAGTGCAGGAGAACCTATACGTACACCTGAAGTGACAAACGGAGATCTTGTTTCACCAGGAACGGTGTTTTTATTTACAGTGATACCTGCTGCACCAAGTGCTGCATCCGCATCTTTACCTGAAAAGTCTTTATCTAAGAATGAAACAAGTACAAGGTGATTATCTGTACCACCAGAGACTACATCGTAACCTCTAGCTACAAGTACTTCAGCAAGTTTAGCGGCATTTGCTTTGACTTGCGCAGCATGTGTTTTCCATGCATCTGAAAGGTTATGTTTAAAACCAACTGCTTTTGCTGCGATCACATGCACAAGTGGTCCACCTTGGAGTCCCGGGAAGATAGCTGAATTGATCTTCTTGGCTACATCTTCATCATTTGTCATGATCATACCACCACGAGGTCCTGCAAGTGTTTTGTGTGTTGTTGTAGTTACTACATCTGCATAAGGGAATGGGCTTGGGTGCTCACCTGCACATACCAAACCGGCGATGTGTGCAATATCTGCAAATAAAATAGCACCAACTGCGTCAGCGATCTCTCTAAACTTTTTGAAGTCTATCTCTCTGGCATAGGCAGATGCACCACATACGATGATCTTTGGTTTGACGATTTGAGCGATCTCCATTACTTTTTCGTAATTGATACGACCATCAAGCTCAACACCATAGGTAAAGCTTGAGTAGTTTTTACCTGAAAAACTTGGTTTTGAACCATGTGTCAAGTGACCACCATGACTTAGATCCATACCTAAGATCTTCTCTCCAGCTTTAAGCAGTGCTGCATAAACTGCACCATTTGCTTGACTTCCTGAGTGAGGCTGTACATTTGCATAGTTACAGTCAAAAAGTTCACATGCTCTGTCGATAGCTAACTGCTCTACAACATCAGCAAATTCACATCCACCATAGTATCTTTTATATGGGTAACCTTCTGCATATTTGTTCGTAAACACAGAACCCATCGCTTCCATAACAGCAGGGATCGTGAAGTTTTCAGAAGCGATCATCTCTAGGTGATCTGTTTGTCTTTCTCTCTCGTTTTCAATGGCTTGAAAAATCTCTGGATCAAATGTTTCTATTGCGTAACTCATAGGTTTCCTTTAGTAGGTTTATTGTTGGATTTATATCTAAATTTTACTTTTAATTGCTTTTTTCTTGCACTCTTTTTTTACAAGCAGCAACATCTATACAGAACATACCCTTTCCTTTTTTAGCAGGTTTGAGTTCATCTGCATTTTCATTACCACATTTTTTACACTTGTTCTCTACTTCACAGATGGGAGCCATCTCTGGACGTGGTGCTTCTGGTTTCATTGCAGGGAAGAGAAGTACATCACGGATACTGTGTTGGTTGGTAAGCATCATCACAAGTCTGTCAATACCGATACCTTCTCCAGCAGTTGGTGTCATTCCGTAGCTGAGAGCTTTTACGTAGTCAGTATCCATATGCATTGCTTCATCATCACCGGTAGCCTCTTTAGCATCTACTTGTCCCTTAAATCTCTCATACTGATCGATAGGGTCATTAAGCTCAGAGAAACCGTTGGCTATCTCTTTACCTGCCATAAAGAGTTCAAAACGCTCTGCGATATCTGGATTATCATCACTTCTTCTGGCAAGTGGTGAAATGTCCACTGGGAAATCCGTAATGAACGTAGGATTGATGAGCTTACCTTCAACAAATTCGTCAAAGAGTTCAGCTTGCAAGTAACCAAGTGTAAGGTTCGAATCTACTTTTACATTATTCTGCGCTAAGTATGCCAATGCCTTTTCTTTGTCATTTGCAACATCTGCAGGCACGCCACCTATACTTGTAAGCGATTCAATATATGGGATCTTTGCAAATGGTGTAGCAAAGTCGATCTCCACGTCACCATAGGGGAGTTTTCTCTCAAGTTTAAGGTTATCAAAGAGGTAGTCAAATAACTCTTCGGTTATCTCCATCAGCTCGATATAGGTTTTGTATGCCCAGTAGAATTCGATCATTGTAAACTCAGGATTATGCGTTTGATCCATACCCTCATTTCTAAAGTTTCTGTTTATCTCAAATACCGCTTCCATACCACCAACGATGAGACGTTTGAGGTAAAGCTCAGGTGCGATACGTAGATAACGCTCAACATCCAAGGCATTATGATGTGTGATAAATGGTTTTGCATTTGCACCCCCAGG
>JGI24024J18818_10001122_pt1 | contig 10857 bp, 10 predicted proteins | sample Cruoilmetagenom2_FD_18818 | JGI IMG/M metagenome (IMG submission 18818) | reverse complement strand
GGGGGGATTGGATTTAATTGAATGCCTGGCACCATTTTCACATTGACCATCCCCTGAACATATATAGGTATATACATGAAAAGGAGATGTTTCTTTGACCAAAACCTTCCTTGATGAGTCATTGGCAGAACTGCACTTTTGGCTTCAAATACTAGGTGATCATAGTCGTTTCATACATGACTCTTTGGCTCCGAGTGAGAAGGACTATATAAAAACAGCAGAATCATTTAAAAATCGTTTTGATAAATTGCTACACGATTCCAAGCAACTAGTAGATGAACAATCCTTGTTATTTCTCGTTCAGGAAGCAAATAAAGCAAGTGAAGAGATTCGCGCTTTTAAATTGGAGTTAATTAAAGATCATTTAGTGGGAAAAATAAAAATTTCATTACCACCTTCTTTTATTAATCATATGGTCAATGAAGTGGAAGAAGCCATTCGGATCTTCTCCTGTTTATCAATCGGACAGACGCCACCACTTGTTCATTCTTTACATCATGACTTGCTATGGTTATTAGATGCTGCAGGTCATGCTGGAGCGGTTGATGCGAATCTAGATCAAGTTGAAAAAAAGCTGAAGGAAGAAAGCCGGCTTTTCACGAAAGACTGGGAAGGGTTTTATTTAAAAGCAGTGGAACTAGCGGGGTATTTACGCACTAACGTACTTGAGTTTCCTTCATTGACAAAATTCCATAACGATGTATATCTTGAAATGTCCATATTCAAGCGTTTTCTGCGTGAATTGGAGGAGATGGAGTTAATGAACGAAGCGCTTGGTACGTTATCGCCTTTAATGGCCGACCACATGGCACGGGAAGAATGTTATTATTTGAAAAAACTATCGGAAACAACTGACCTTCCTTCGCCTAACTGTGATCCTGCTAAGCCGCGTACAGAAGCATAAATCGCTATGTACACAGGGGGCTGAAGATGATCTCAAGGGAGCGCCGGAAAAATATCCGCAGCCAGATGGTCTGAGAAGGAAGTGATGGACGAAGTGACGAGTCCATCATTCTTATTCTTCAGACCATTAGCAGCGGGTTTGAGTCCAAAGCGTTACTTGAAATCGGCAGTCGCTATTGAATGGTATTAGATTTTCAGTATTGGGAGCACTTTGCCTGTTTCTTATATAGTGCCTATCAAGTCGTATTTATTCACGAGTCTCTACTCTACATAATCATTCCGTACAGCTTCTATGGATTCGCCAAGTGTCACTTCTTTGTTCAAGCCACCGATATTCGTTACATGCAATGAATCCACGTCTTCATCCATGCCTTTTTCTTCATTATCGTCATATAAATCGGTTAAATCATCATAGTCTCCTTCAAAATCGGATGGTGTTTCAGAGGTGCCCGATTGTGCGACTACCTGGAAACTATCCTCATAATCTCTGACGCCATCATCTTTATGACGATCTGCAAACGAGTTATCGTTGGCAGGACGAAGGACTTGTTCTTCGACGGGGCGAGTTTGAGGAATATCCTTGTCTGCATGTTCAATACAACGGGTAGTATAAGGAACCGCTTCTAATCGTTCATATGGTATGCTTTCTCCGCATTCATCACAAACTCCATAGGAACCTGTATTCATGGCTTCAAGCGCTTCATTCACTTTTTTGAGTTCTGCATCTTCATGAACGTGAAGGGCCATGTCCTTCTCACGATCATAAAGTTCTGTTCCGAGATCAGCGGGATGGTTATCAATGGTGGAGAGTTCAGCTGTCATATCCCGGAGACTCCCATGCTCTAAAGAAAAGCTTTCCGATTGCTTCTCCAACTGTTCTTTTTGTTCTAATAGGTTTTTCTTTAGCTCTGATGTTTGTTTGTCCGTAAGAATACAATCACACCCTTTTATTTTTAATCAACTTAGTATGAGCGTTTTGACGCAACTTATTTGTGAAGAAGTTGATTGAATGAGTGAAATTTTGAGCCATTCCACATAGTTGTGTAAAATGAGTGCATGAAATCTATTTGAAAAAGGTGCTTACATGAAACAATATATCGTAATCGGTGCAGGGATTTTAGGGGCATCTACCGCTTATCATTTGGCGAAATCTGGGGGGAACGTAACGGTTGTGGACAGGCAGGATCCCGGGCAGGCAACGGACGCTGCTGCAGGTATCATTTGTCCATGGCTTTCTCAAAGGAGAAACCAAGCGTGGTATTCTCTCGCTAAAAGTGGCGCTGCGTACTATTCGCCGCTTATACAGCAACTCGAACAGGATGGCGAAATAGATACGGGCTACAAACGTGTCGGGGCAGTTAGTCTTCATACGGTTGAAGATAAGCTCAACAAAATGGAAGAACGAGCGGTGAAAAGACGTCAAGACGCCCCAGAAATTGGGTCAATCAGCCACATGACTCCAGCTGAAACGTCTGCTATATTTCCACCTCTAAATGATGAATTTGGGTCTATACATATTAGTGGAGCGGCTCGGGTAAATGGAAGAGCGCTTCGTCAATCTCTGATCAATGCAGCAAAAAAGCATGGCGCAAAATTTATCCAAGGGTCAGCTGAAATTGAATATGAAGAGAATCAGGTAACGGGCGTCAAAGTTGGAGATAAGAGTTATGAGGCAGATTGTGTGATGGTAACTGCAGGTGCTTGGGCAGACCAACTTTTATCACCACTTGGGCTTCATTTGAAACTGACCGCTCAGAAGGCGCAAATTGTTCACCTGCAATTGGAAAACACACAAACGGATGATTGGCCTGTAGTTATGCCGCCAAATGACCAATACATTCTGGCGTTTGACCATGGTCAGATTGTCATTGGTGCCACTCATGAGAATGACAAGAATTTCGATCGACGAGTTACGGCAGGCGGTTTACATGAGGTCCTTGATAAAGCGTTAGTTGTTGCACCAGGTCTGGCGGATAGCACGTTTATCGAAACACGTGTAGGTTTTCGTCCTTTTACACCGAATTTCCTTCCGATTATTGGGGAGGTGCCCGTTTACAAGGGTCTTCTCCTGGCGAACGGTCTCGGTGCCTCAGGCTTAACGGTAGGTCCATTTCTTGGTTCGCAACTTGCAAACCTAGCGCTTGGTCAACCGGTTTCAATTGATTTGAGCCTATATCGTGTAGCGGATGCAATCAAGTCTCAAGTGTAATAATGACTAAATCAAATTAAGCAAAAAAGCTGCCGAAGAATCAATTTCGGCAGCTTTTCTATTTTGAGTGCATTTTGATTTTGATTTTGTTTAGATATAGAGGGTGCTCGTTGAGATAACATGATTGCTTGTTGAGATATATGCTTTCCTTGTTTTGATATATCGCATGCTTGTCAAGATATCACGATGATTTGTCTAGAATCTTTTATCTAACTAAAGCCGGGATGAAAAATTCTTTGTATAGTTCATTCAAAATTTTCGTTTCGTCTTGTTTGAGGACACCGAAAACTAGGCTGACTTCGGATGAGCCTTGATTGATCATTTCAATATTGGCACCAGTTCTGGAAATGGCGGCTGTAGCTCGTGCTGCCAGACCAGTTGTATTGTGCATTCCTTCACCAACAAGGACCACCATGGAAAAATCACTACGAATATGCACGTCGTCTGCATTCAATTCAGTCTTCACGCGATGTACAATGCGAGCTTCTTTTTCGGCAGTTAACTGATGGCTGCGTAAAATGATGGAAAGATTATCGATTCCAGATGGAATATGTTCATAGGAAATGTCCTCATCTTCCAGAATTTGCAGCAGCTTTCGGCCAAAGCCAACTTCACGGTTCATTAAATATTTGCTGACATATAAAGTTGAAAATCCGCTGTCGGCTGAAATACCGGTAACTGGCAGGAATGAACGGTCTCTTTCGGAAACAATCATCGTGCCGGGAGCTAGGGGATTGTTTGTATTTTTTATGCAAACCGGTATCGACTCTTTAAAAGCGGGCATTAAGGCTTCGTCGTGAAGGACTGCGAAACCTGCATAGGATAATTCCCGCATTTCACGGTACGTCATTTTCTCAATTTCCACAGGATTTTCAATCACTCTCGGGTTAGCCGCGAACACACAATCGACATCCGTAAAGTTTTCATATAGGGTGGCTTTTACTGCGGCCGCCAAAATGGAGGCGGTAATATCCGAGCCACCACGATCGAAAGTTCGGAGAATACCTTCATTGGTATAACCGAAAAAGCCCGGGAAAACAGTAATCGCTTCTTTATCTTTTAGTTCCGATAGCAAACTATATGCTTTTGGCAGAGCCTGTACGCGTGCAGGCAAGCTATTGACGAGCAACCCAGCATCTTTTGGGTTAGCATACTCCGCTTGAAGACCAATGGAAACCAAATACGCAGCCACAATTTTAGCTAAATTATCTTCACCACTAGCTTTCAATTGATCGGAGAATAAACCGGGATTTGCTTTATCCGCACTTAGACGATTCCGTAGATCCGTTTCAATAATATCTTGAATTTCTCGACCTAAGCCAAGCCCCTCAGCAATTTCAGCGTACCGATTAACCACATTTTTGAATTCTTCTTCGATATTCTTATCGCAAAGTGCGGCGTTCGATAGACTGATGAGTAAATCAGTTACTTTTACATCATCGTCAAATCGTTTTCCTGGCGCAGAAACGACGACGATTTTCCGAGAAGGATCCGATTTGACAATGTCAGCCACTTTTCTGATTTGTTGTGCACTCGCTACAGATGTTCCACCAAATTTACATACTTTCATTCCATCAAGTCCCATCGTTTAAAAGTTGTTTTAATAGTTTGAAAAAGGGTTGTGTTAGATGTAAAATAATACTATAATGTCCTTATGATAAAAGCAAATGTTTTTTTAGAGTGCACACACCTTGGGGGGATACATCAATGGAAAAAGAAATTTCAATCGGATTATTAGGTTTTGGAACAGTTGGTCAAGGAGTTGCAACGATTTTACAGCAACATCAAAAGGACTTGTACCATAAACTAGGTGTTCAAGTATCTATTAAAAAGGTACTAATCAGAGACTTATATAAAACAAGACTCAGTACGCTCGATACGAATGTGTTTACAACAGATGTCCATGAACTACTGAATGACCCATCCCTAGATATCATTGTGGAAGTGATGGGGGGGATGGAAGAGGCAAAGCATGCGATTGAAAGTGCGCTTCTTGCTGGAAAACAAGTTGTTACAGCCAATAAAGATGTGATGGCGGAATATGGACATGAACTATTGAAATTGGCGGATCGTGAAAAATGCGATTTATTTTATGAAGCAAGTGTTGCAGGAGGAATCCCGATCATCCGTACACTTGAGGATGGACTTGCATCAGACCGGATTTCCAGCATGATGGGAATTGTAAACGGAACAACCAACTTCATACTGACGAAAATGAAACAAGAAAATATGAGCTACGAAGACGCTTTGGCGGAAGCAACTGAGTTAGGTTACGCAGAAGCGGATCCATCAGCAGATGTGGATGGATTGGATGCAGCAAGGAAAATGGTCATTTTATCTTCACTGGCATTTTCAACAGAAGTCCATCTTAAAGATGTATTGGTGAGAGGGATGAAAGAAATACGTGATGGAGATTTGGAAATCGCAACCGAATTTGACTATACCATGAAAATGGTTGGGTCATCGAAAAAGAATGAGGACGGCATTGAAGTGGCTGTTGAACCTGTCTTATTGGCAAATTCGCATTTACTCTCATCTGTAAATAACGAGTTGAACGCTGTATACATATATGGAGATGCAGTCGGAGAAACAATGCTTTACGGACCAGGTGCCGGATCATTACCAACCGCGACTTCGGTTGTTTCGGACATTATCGCATCTTGCCGTAATTTATTATTAGAGGTTAATGGTAAAAGAGCCCATGCCGCTCAACATGAACTGGCTATTAAATCAGATAGTCAATGCTATGCAAAGTATTTCCACCGTTTGCTTGTAAAAGACGAAGTGGGCGTTCTATCAAAACTGACGTCCATCTATAGCAATCACAACGCAAGCATTCAATCGGTCAAGCAAAACCAGGCTGTAGATGAAGGAAGAGCAGAGCTAATTTTATTGACACATAAAATCTCAAGACAGCAACATTTAGATGTGATTAGAGATTTAGAAGGAACGGCGAGCATCATCAGCCATTACCGTATTGAAGGGGAGGAACCAGCATGAGATGGCAAGGTTTAATAGAACAGTATAAAGAGTGGCTTCCAGTATCAGGAGACACACCAGCATTGACGTTACAGGAAGGCAATACACCCTTGGTTCATCTAGGTAGATTGTCGGAAGAATGGGGAATCGACCTTCACGTGAAATTGGAGGGTGCCAACCCGACAGGTTCTTTCAAAGACAGAGGTATGGTTATGGCGGTTGCGAAAGCAAAAGAAGAAGGGAAAACCGTTCTTATTTGTGCATCTACGGGCAACACTTCCGCAGCAGCTGCGGCATACGGTGCAAGAGCAGGCATGAGAACGATTGTGGTTATTCCTGAAGGACGTATCGCATTGGGCAAACTGGCTCAAGCAAAAATGTATGGAGCGGAAATCCTTGCAATTAAAGGTAACTTTGACGAAGCACTGGAAATGGTCCGTGAAGTTGGGCAAGAAGACGGCATTGCTCTTGTTAACTCCGTCAATCCATATCGATTGGAAGGGCAGAAAACAATCGCTTTCGAAGTAATTGATCAGCTGGATAAAGTTCCGGATGTCTTTGCATTGCCAGTTGGAAATGCAGGGAATATCTCGGCCGCTTGGAAAGGCTTCAGTGAATACGCAGAAAAGAAAGGCACGAAACGACCAACTTTACTAGGTGTACAAGCGGCAGGTTCGGCTCCGATTGTAAACAATCAAGTGATTGAAAATCCGGAAACAATCGCGACGGCAATCCGAATCGGTAATCCTGCTAGTTGGAATCTTGCGTTGAAAGCACTGGACGAATCAAATGGGACCATCCTAGCTGCAACGGACGAAGAAATTCTTGAAGCGTATCAACTACTTGCTTCGACAGAAGGTATCTTTGCTGAGCCTGCGTCTTGTGCTTCGATCGCAGGCATCAAAAAGCAAGTGGAAAATGGGAGTCTCAAAAAAGGGTCTACAGTTGTCGCTATCCTGACAGGAAATGGTTTGAAAGACCCGGATACAGCGATTTTAGTCAATGAACATAAGGCATTTCTTGAACCTGAAGATATGGAACGTTTCTGGGAGGACTTAAAGAAAGGTGTGAAAGCATGAGCTGGCGTAGATTTACAGTGAAGGTTCCAGCATCATCTGCAAACCTCGGTCCTGGGTTTGATTCGATTGGATTAGCACTTGACCTTCATTTGTCAATCAGCGTATCGCCGGCACCTGAGTGGTCCGTGGAGTATACGGATCAAGGTTATCAAAGATTATCCAGTGGTCCCGATAATTTGATATTGTCCACAATCCATGCTGTCGCAAAACAATATAATCAATCTCTTCCAACTGTAAAGCTACTAGTGCAATCTGATATCCCTCTTGGCAGAGGATTAGGAAGCAGTGCTTCGGCCATCGCCGGGGGAATCGAAATAGCTGACCGATTACTCGGTTTGGAATTGACAATGAAAGAAAAAGTAAGAATCGGTAACGATATGGAAGGACATCCCGATAATATTTCGGCATCTTTTCTCGGCGGCTTGACGATTTCGCATTATGACGGGGAAGAACTGGAACTAATCCGTGTTCCGGAAGTGGAAATTGGTGTTGTGATATTAGTGCCGCCTACAGAATTTCTAACAATAGAGTCGCGAAGTTTGCTACCAGAATCACTCAAACATAGTACGGCAATGCGAGGAAGTGCAGCTGGAAATGTATTATCCGCTGCATTTGTACTTGGAGATTGGGAAACTGCCGGGCGCTTGATGGAAAAAGATGAGTTTCATGAACCTTTCCGTAAAGGAAGATTCCCTGATTTTGCTGCAATCCGTCACACATGCAGGGAAATGGGCGCTTATGGTTCAGCCATTAGCGGTGCAGGTCCATCTCTTTTGATTGCCGTAAAAAAAGGTGATGAAAATGAGCTTGCCATTCAATTAAGCAACAAATTCCCACATTACGAATGTCTCGTGACGAAACCTTCATCAGTTGGAATAGTATCCTATGAAACCGATGAAGTAAAAGTGCTAAGTGAATAGATAAGCATGAAATCCAGCAGCGAATAATCTGCTGGGTTTTTTCTTGTTGTTATCGTACGTAAATCCTTTTCTTTAATACCATGTAGTTCATCGAGAAATAGGGAAATATTTGATTGAAAACTAGCCAATAATTCCCACAACTTATTGCGAATCTTCCATGCTATACTCTTAAAAGTACTAATTGATTCATAGAATTCAGAAAATTTACACTCTGGAAAATGGGAATCCATATTACTATTTAAGGGAAAAGAATGTGAAGAGGAGCTTGGACAACATGAAAAAACTTACAAGAATTTTAGTTCTATCTTTTGCAATGACCCTATCTTTTGCAGGCGCATCTGCTGCAGAATACTATGTACAAAAAGGGGACACATTGTTTGGTATTTCCCAAAAGTACAAAATGGACTATAAGGATTTGCGTACATTGAATCCACAAATTGCAAACCCCAATCAATTGAGAATTGGGCAATCGATTGTAGCGAGAACTCCCGATAAAGCGNGTGATATCGTTGACTACGCTAAAGTGCTACAAAGTCAAACAAAGTACGTGTACGGAGCAAACTATAGCCTTGCGCCATTTAAGGCGGATTGCAGTAGCTGGACGAAACACATCTATGCGAAATTCGGCATTCAATTACCACGAACTAGCGGAGAGCAAGCACATACAGGAACCCCAATCAAATTTCAGGACATGAAAAAAGGGGATCTCATGTTTTTTGCGAATAATGGCAAAACCATTTCTCATGTAGGAATTTATATGGGCAATGATATGTGGATCAGCAACCTAAACACTGCAAATAGTGTAAAGATGTTTACTGTTTGGGGACCATGGACGCAACAGAAATTCATGTGGGCACAAAGAGTAATCAACTAGTAACTACAAGAAGCTCAATCCTTTTTCATGGATTGAGCTTCTTGTAGTTTAAATCCCTCCAATCATCTGAAAGTTTTACCTAATGACTGTTTATATTGATGAATTCTTGGTGCTACTAAAGTTTGTGTGATCATTTTGGTTGTCATCACTTGTTTTTTCAAAAGCTACTCCACCCTCGTTGATCATATTGAGAGAAGCAATTAAATCCGGATCATTCCTTCGAGCCATTTCTTCTGAATCAGTCCACCCGTGTTTCAAACTCCATACCTCCTTAACACTCGATTTAGTTGAAAGTGAAATAGCCTAGAAAAGTGGGTTGAATAACAGACCAATTGTTTACTCATGTTATGCAACAAAGGCTTAGGTTAATGTGCTTTTAATTATTAAAATTTGATTACAAAACGACCCGGACTGTAAGAGCTACAACTATCTAAAAGAACTGAGTGACTTAATCGCAATTGCGTAAGACATAGAAAATGCCGATTCTACCGGATATATGACCAGCATTTGTTCGGATTTAACTTTTAGGACACGTTAAAGACACGGTTGATATTGATTAAAAAAGGATTGTTTAACATAGCTAACTCTAAAAGTGATATTCATTATATTGATATGTTTCTATCGTATGACCCGAATTTAGTCAATTTTTTTCCAAGTTATTTTCAATGAATGTGACAAAAAGGTGAAAGGTGTTAGTAGAACCAGGTTTCGACATTTTTTACATAACATCTATTATATTATGAGAAAGTTGCTACTACCTAATGAGGAATTTGAAGCAAATCATATTCAATGGAGGAAAGAATAAAGATGAAACTGATGCTGATTAACTATATATTGCTTGGACAAATAAATAGTAAGAAAAAAGATATGTATAGCAAAGCCAAACGATTTGGTTTTACGGATTCTCGAGTAGTAACTTGCAGTCAAGAGCTCGATACGTTATTAAACAAATACCAAGAAATGAATGATGCAAACTTTCAGGGTGCTGCCCAGTGAACAGCATCAGTTTGTAAGCTACAACTAAGAGCAAATGCAGTAAACAGAAAAGACGCCCGGCAACCACCCCGGACGTCTTAATATAAGTGAAACAACATAACAAAACAGGAAAGTATGTTGGTACACAGATTATTGAATTTAGTAGAGAAAAATTTCTTTTTCGGCTACATTCATAGTGTAACACGGGAAGTAAGCATGGAGAGAGATCAATATTTTCATGTGTTTCCATAAAGTTCATCTGTTGCTTAGATAAAGGGAAATAACATCTAATACTCTTGCTAAGGACTAACGAACAGCGTCTTTTTGGTTGATGAAAAACTTATTTTCAAGTTCCTCAGAATCTATCGGTTTGCTAAAGTAATAACCTTGACCCATCGGACAACTTAATTGTCCAAGAAGGTTTAGATGCTCCTCTGTTTCAATACCTTCCGCCACAACGTTTAAATTAAATGTTTTTCCGATTGCGATAATTGTTTTAATAAGGGAGATATCCTTACTGTTTTCAATCAAGTCACGTACAAATGATTGATCAATCTTCAACGTGTCGAAGGGCAAGTTTTTCAGTAGGTTCAGTGATGAATAACCAGTCCCGAAGTCATCGATGGATAATCCTACTCCAAGTTCCTTTAGTGAGGTTATCTTTGGGATAACCAACTCAAAGTTCTCCAGTACACTCTCGGTAACTTCAAGTTCTAGATAGCTTGGATTAATGTTAAATGAGTACAGGCTTGATTCGATAAATGGAATCAAATTACTGTCTCGGAACTGTCTTTGAGAGACATTGACAGAGAATTTGACTAGCGAATAACCTTTGTCCCTCAATTTACTCATTTGAGATAGGACCTCACTTACAACCCAGTTCCCAATTTCGATAATTAACCCCGTATCCTCTGCAAT
>JGI24024J18818_10001121_pt1 | contig 10858 bp, 8 predicted proteins | sample Cruoilmetagenom2_FD_18818 | JGI IMG/M metagenome (IMG submission 18818) | reverse complement strand
TAAGGGCACCTCTATTTATTCATGAATATTCATCTCACATCCAAAATCACCCATCTCTGCGTTAAGAATCTTCGCAATAGCTAGCTATTACGTGCGATCCTTGCCTTGATATGAACAATTTTTGATGCAATCTGATCTATCCATAATAAATAGAGGTGCCCTTAAGCCTCAACGGCAGTTTGACAGGCAAACCCCATGCCCATAGCTATCCATTATCGGCAGTTTAGTCTGCATTTCTTAAAGAACCCTTAACAGACTGGTTAAACCCGATAAAAGTAACGAAAGTACTGGTAGGCGGGGGTAAATACAGGTGTTGTACGTTCCTGTGCATTTACCACCTTGCACATGATAGAGTTAGGGAGACTCTGATTAATTCAAAGAAACTCGTCATTTTAAATGAGAATATTACTGGTAGAAGATGATGCCCTGCTGGGCGATGCTGTTTGTGTCGGGCTGACACAGGCCGGTTTTACGGTTGACTGGGTCAAGGATGGAAAAGCGGCCCTGGCTGCGGTATCTGTCGGCTGGCATGACCTGGTTGTCCTGGACCTTGGTCTGCCGGGCATGTCAGGCCAGCAGGTGTTGTCTGCCTTGCGCAAGGAGGCAAATGACATCACTGTGCTGATATTGACAGCCAGAGATACTGTTGATCAACGCATAGCCGGGCTGGATGCCGGTGCAGATGACTATATGACCAAGCCGTTTGACATGGACGAACTCAGTGCCAGGGTCAGGGCGCTGCTGCGTCGACGGGCTGGCAGGGCGGCGCCTTTGCTTAATCATGGAGACATTATTCTTGATCCGGCAGCCCATGTTGCCACACAGCATGGTGAATCAGTCAATTTATCGCATAGAGAATTCAGCATGCTGCAGCTTTTACTGGAGAGTGCGGGGCGGGTACTATCGCGCCAGCATTTTGAAGAAAGTCTCTATGGATGGGATGAGGAGATAGAGAGTAATGCGATCGAGGTACATATCCATCATCTTCGTAAAAAGTTGGGTTCAGACCTGATTCGCACAGTTCGAGGCGTGGGTTATACGATAGACAAAGTAGCATGACGCAGTCTATCCGGCTTCGGCTTGTTTTTTACATCGGCAGCTTAATGCTGCTGGTCTGGGGCGGGATCACAGCCGGCAGTATTCATTCGGCACGCAAAGAGGTACAGGAACTTTTTGATGCACAGCTTGCGCAATCTGCCAGGGTGCTGCATGCCCTGATCCTGCATGAAATGGCAGAGGCTGGGGTAGAAGGGGAGAATAACAGCGCGATAGTGATGGACGTATCTGCGCCCGGCCATTTCTATGAAAGCAAGATTTCTTTTATGGTCAGAGGCAATGATGGGAAAGCCTGGTTTATGTCACAGCAGGCACCAGATATTGATATTACAACAGATACGACAGGATTCATTGATGTCACTGCTGATGATGGCAAGTGGCGCGTATTTGTCATGCGAGACAAGATCGTCGATTTTACAATAGAAGTTGCCCAGGATTATCACATACGCCAGGAATTGATTACGGAAATTACCCGGCACGTGTACTGGCCGTTCATCATTGTGCTGCCATTACTTATGCTGATGATCTGGATAGGCGCTGGTCGTAGCCTCAGGCCGCTGCAGGCGATTGCTGATGAGGTGCGGCATCGCAACCCGCAGAATCTTGAAGAGATTGATGTTGCCAAAGTGCCGGCGGAAGTGCTGCCTTTATTTGTTTCACTAAACACCTTATTGAGTCGTTTGAAGAAGGCATTAAGTAATGAACGTGGCTTCACATCAGATGCGGCGCATGAACTGCGTACGCCGCTGGCTGGAATCAAGGCGCAGGCCCAGGTAGCACTGAGAGCATCTGATGAAAAAGAAAAGGATGCAGCGATCCGGCATATCATCATCGGCATCGATAATACTGCACACCTGGTGCGACAGATGCTGATGCTGGCCCGGCTGGATCCGGATATCCCGAAACGAAAATTTGAACAACAGGATTTGACGCGCATTCTGACAGAAGTGGCTGCTGATGTAGCAAGCCTGGCAATGGAAAAGGATGTCGATCTGGAAGTGCGGCAGGTCTCAGGTGATATCAAGATAGAAGGACAGGCAGAAGCACTGTCCGTGCTGGTCAGAAATCTGCTTGATAATGCTGTTCGCTATACGCCTGCAGGAGGCTGGGTAAAAGCGGGCATTATCCGTGCGCCTGATGGTGTGGTATTAAAAATTATGGACAGTGGGCCGGGGATAGCGGAAGAGGACAAAGACAGAGTCTTCGACCGTTTCTATCGCGGCCTCGGTACCGGCCAGACNGGCAGTGGCCTGGGGCTGTCTATCGTGCAGCGCGTCGTTGACCTGCATGACGCGAAGATAGAATTCCAGACGGGCAAGGGGAAAGGAAAGGGAGTGACGGTTGTGGTGACGTTTCCTGCAAAATGAGTTTTAAGTTCCAAGTTCCAAGTTCCAAGTTCCAAGTTCCAAGTTCCAAGTTCCAAGTTCCAAGTTCCAAGTATCCAATACTCTATCATTTCAGTCTTGGATCTTGGAACTTGGAACTTTTTTTTAAATATCTACCGGAAATGGCACCGTATCATCAGCACGCAGTTTTTCGCTAGGCGTAAACCGGGTTGCCGGTTCATATTTCTTTTTAACAACGTCAGCCGCTTTTTCTTTCGCAGGCTCTACGACTTCCGCAGGGGCTTTAGTGCGTGTATCAGAAGGCTCTGCCATGCCAGGAACAGCGGCAGGCACCAAAAACAGAGACAAAGCCAGTTGAAATATTTTATTTTCCATAACGTGCAATTCTAAAACCAAGATCGTAACGCGGTTTACTGCTGTAGTCACGGTAGCTCAGACGCAGTTCGGTGATATTACCGTGCCGCCAGCTGGAGCCGCGTACGACATGGTGCTCACCTGCGACCGNACCGGCAGGATCGATAACCCGTTTTGCTGACTCGCCCGGATACACCGCATAGTAATCATGCATCCACTCGGCAACGTTGCCACCCATATCATAAAAACNTTTCGGCCGGGCCTGGAAACTGGCTACCGGTGCACTGCCACGGAAGTTATCATCATAGCCTGGGACGACATCGGCAAGCGTATCGGCTATACGGGCATCAGCATAGTTACCCACTTTTTCTGTTGGCGGAAAACTGCCACTCCAGGGATAACGTTGTTCACTCTTCTGGTCCTGCATACGGGCAACCCAGGCCCACTCGGCTTCTGTCGGTAGCCGATAGCCATCATTCATAGGTTGAACCGCCACCATTTTTTTATCTTTCTCGACATAGGCCGGCGTCAAACCCTGCTGCTTGCTGAGCCAGTTAGTGTAACGAGCGGCATCATCCCAGCTGATATTGACCACCGGCTGTTCATCACCATTCAATGCCGCACCGTCAAAATTTCCGGAATCATGTGTTTTTTTAAATCGACGATAGTCTTCATTCGTCACTTCTTTGCTGGAAAAATAGAAGGGTCGCTGCAATTGCACCAGCCTCTGGCTCTCGTTCGCCCTGCGTCCCGCTTCACGACGTGATGCACCCATCATAAAACTTCTTTGCGGGTGTATGCGCAGCAACTGGTGACCCGCTATTGACGTCGTGTCAGTGCTTGTCGAACTCTTTTTCTTTGCGGCCTGCTGTTTTGCTGTCTTCAAGTTGATCTCGACATTCTGGCCAGTTCCCGGCCGCGGTCGGATAGTCAATTTTTCAGAAATATAACCGGCTTTACTCACTGTCAAGGTGTGCGAACGGGCTGCAAGACGCAGGCGGCCCTGATTCTTCTCAAGCTTTTTTCCATCAAGCAGCGTGGTTGCATCGGCAGGGCGTATTGTCAGGAAGATCGTGCCCATCTCGGAAGTCAGTGCTACATCAATTGTACGTTCTTCATCCGGTTTCAGATTGATTGATTTTTTCGCAGTAGCATAACCTGCCTTGCTTAATTCCAGGCTATGTTCTGCGTTTGCGGACAGCATTAGCTTCTTCGGCGTAGTACCTGAAAATTTCCCATCAACAACGATGCTTGCAGCCGACGGAACACTGCTGAGAACTAGCACACCATCTACCGGTTCCAGTTCAAATTTATTCAGAGTAATATTTTTTCCCGCCTCAACGATTTGTTTGATTGAAACAGTTTTAAATCCCTCCAGCTTAAGCTGAATTTCATGGCTGCCCTGCAATAATTCTGTTTTAAGGGGTGTCTGCCCGAGTAACTTTCCCTTCACATAAACACCTGCAGCTTCAGGCTCGGTGGTAACAAGGAGTTCTGCCCAGGCAGGTTTTAAAACAATAGCGAGCTGCTGATTTTTACCGTAACCCTGAATATCCAGCTCCTGCTCCTCAGCCAGGTAACGTGCAGTAGTAATCTGCAGCTTGTGCCGGCCGCGCTCGATCTCCGCAACTCCCTGCTGTGTTATTTCTGTCTTAACGCCGTCAACACTTAACTGCAAAGGAACTACCGGTGTGCTTGCAATCGTTAGCAGGCCAGGTAATTCCGTTAATTCATACGACAATTCGAGCATCTCACCAATTTCAATATCAACGGGCTTATGCAGTGGATAGTAACCGGTTTCCGTCATTTCTATGGTGTATTGTCCGGGTAAGGCCAGCCTGGAATTCCACAGCGATAATACTGGAGGAAAGCCTTTCATCTTCACCGCCGCTGTTTGCGGGTCTGTTCGAATCACAACCGGGGTAGCTATCAGCAGATAGCCGACAAGCAGAATTAACAGGGAGATAAAAGCAATGAAATACCGGTGTCGCTTTTTTCCATCACTCCGGGCATGATCCTGTCTGTGTACCGGTAATTCATAATTGCCTGCGTGCTGATAATCAACGGATGGCGCGGAGGGTGGACGAGGAAAATGGTCCTCTGACTGCCCCTGAACATCAATTAGGACTTTGTCGCCCTGTACTAGCCAGTTAATCACTGAGCCGCCTATCTGTACCCGGTCACCGGATTTAAGCCAGACTGAATCCGTCAGTCGTTCATCATTATGAAACAGGCTGCTGTTATCGCCTGCCGGCTGGATGTAGGCATGCCCATCCGACAGAGCAATGAAAGCAAACAAACGTTCATCGGCAACACCGGGGATTACAATACCGCCCTGCTCTTTGCCCCCTACACGTAAAGGCAGATCTGCCTCAGTGACTTGCCGTTCAGCCAGCGCATCCGTGATGAAGTATTCACGTTTCAAATTAATTCCTCACAGCGTATCGTTACTGTATAGGAGCCTGTCTCAGGGACCAGCGTAATGATTTTACGTACATCACGGTAACCGGCACAGGAGCCGGACAGGGTGTAACGACCCGCTCGCAGTGTCAGCTGCTTCTGCTGAAAGCGGCCGAGCCGTCCGACATGATAGATGCTTATATCTGTCTGGCCATCAGAACGTATAAGCAATTCGACCGGCACCATGGCAAGCCGTACAGCTTCCTTTAATCGAGAAATTTTGGCCGCAAGTTGCGGTTCGCTGCCTGCAGTCTGTTTGTTTGCCTGCAATAGCGTCTGCGCATTGGCCAGTGGCTCGTCTGATGAAAGACGCGTTGTATCTGTCAGATAGTGGTCTATCCGGGCATTCAACTGGCTCTGCTTTTGCGCATAAGACAGCCCGTCCCGGGCAGCAAGAGAGCGTCCATCGACGGCCAGAGCTTTGCGGTAAAGTGCTGCCGCTGCCGACCAGTCTTCGCTGGCTGCTCTCTGCTCCGCCTGCCTGCGCAGACTGGCAAGCTCGAACCGGCGTTGGGCCTCAACTAGCCGGCGCTGGCCATCTTTGACAGCATCTGACCCAGGATGAATTTTTGCCGCTGCCTGCAGGGATTTTTCAGCAGCGCCGAGATTTCCCCTGTCGAGATTCTGCAGCGCCTCGCTCATAGCCTGTTTAAAGGCATTTTCAGTAAGCGAGATGTTGATTCTGTTTACTGCGTCCTGTGCCGGGGCATAAGAGGAATCAAGCTGCAGTGCAGCATTATAGGCTTCAGCGGCGGACATTGGCCTGTTCATTGCTTCAGCCTGGCTGCCCGTCACCATCAACTGCAGGATTTCATTTCGCACATTGGCACGCGCCAGACCCATGCTGGCCTGTTCATGATCCGGCTGCATGGCAAGTACACGCTCAAAGGCAGAAACAGCTGCTGCCACTTCATTCTGCTGCAGGAATTGCCAGCCTTCTGCAAGACTCACTTGCAATCGCTGAGGTTTGCCATCGAGTAAAGCCTGCAACTGTTGCGTGGCCTTTTCATAAGCGGCCAGCGCCTCGGCGAAATGGCCACGTCCATACAGGCCGTCTCCCTCCAGGGCTGTTTTCAAAGCAGGCGGCCAGTCTTCAGCTGCCCAGAGTTCTGCATTGGCAAGATCGGGCTGCGCACGCAGGCGGAGAAAATCTTTAAGTGCCTGCTCGGCATCATTACGTACTACACCTACTGCAAGAGCCGGCGCTTGCGCGCCCTGAACAGACTTCGTTACGTTTGTGGCGTCCTTGGCCGAACGCTCAGAAACCAGGACAGGTAAGACTACAAGCACCACCAGTGTTAAAGCAGCAACGAAACCGAACAGCGCCCAGACCATACGATGAAGATTATTTTCCCCGGCATCGACTACATTTTTTTGCCCATCAGAACCAGGCGGCCGCAAGCCCGGCGGGCGAAGTTTATGCGCCATTTATTCAGTCACGCCTGTACTGCTGGAAACAGGTACGAGGCCGGTTTCCGAGGCATATATCTTTCGCATTATATCCCGCCACTGCTCGTACTGTGCTTCGGCAGTACCGGTCAATTCACGAGTTTCTCCATCTACCTCAACAACCATCGGTTTTGCTTCGCTGCTGAATGACTCACCCAGCTCTTCAATGGCGGCCTGATAGATCGTACTTTGTGCATTGGTGTCCATACCCATTTTAATCGAATACAGGCCGCCGATTACCATCACATCGCGCACGGTACCGGTAGAAACCCTGGTGTCGCTGCCGCCCAGTGCTTCAATGGCAATCGCCCCGAGTATTGCAGCAACACCCAGCGCCTTCTGGCTATTGGCCTTTCTTTTTATCTCCCGCAGGGCAGCGGCTTCAGTACTGCGAGCCTTGCGCCATTCCAGATAGGGTGACGCCATCTGCCGATAGAAATTCTCAAAATGACCGTTCAATGTATCGACAAACAGGAAATCACGCTCTCGCACCAGCCGCACACGCTGAATGGCAGGGTCATCTTCAGCCGGCAGTTTAAGCAGCGTATACCTGTCTTTATCATCCTTGCCAAGATAGCCAGAAAAGGCATCTGGCACCATATCAATGGCAAAACGCATCTCAGCGATCTGCCGGATGTTGGTGCGTTCAGCATCTGTCAGCGTATCGCGAAACTGTGCCAGATCATTGGCTATAGCATGATACAGCGCGTCAAAACTATCTGACGGTGGCTGAATGCTGGTATAGTCAGTGGCTTCAACCTTTGCCTTATATATTTTCCTGAACCACTCTCGCCCACTGGCATCCAGTGCTGTCACCTCCAGCCTCAGCTCCTCGCCGGTTGAACTCACGATAGTGCCACGGACCAGTAACTCGGCACCTTCTGTATTTTTGGGTACTACCCGCACTGCCCCCCAATAACCGGTCTTTTCCATCACACCACGTAAATAAAATGGAATGTAATATGCCTCGGCCTTACGTATATCCAGTGACAGGCCGCGTGCATCTTCTTTATCCTCTGGCAACTCACCCGGCTCAAAAAGTTCAATCCAGACATCCAGCAGTTGATCTTCTGCCAGCTCCTGACTTACCTTTTGTAGCACTTCATCCTGTTTGGCAGTTCTCTGACCGCCAGAAGTTGCACAGCCGGCCAGCAAGCCCAGCTGGAAAAACAACAAGATAATAATTTTAAATAATTTATTCATCCTTTTAACGACTGCCTGATTTATACCGCCGGTATTCATCCCATAGCTTCTTCTTCAGTTCCGGGTCAGTTTCTTTTTCTGCCGCTTCGCGCAATTGCCGTGCTACTACATCATCATTCCTGCCATCAGGTATATCTTTTGGCGCTGTGCTTTTATGTCCAGAAGAGGATTTAGATGGTGTACCCGATTCACCGCCTGCGGGTTGCCTGTCCTGTTCCGTCTGTTTATCACCCTGTTTCTTCTGTCCACTATCGTCTGCAGCATTCCCTTCTTCACTTTCATCGCCATCACTGCCACCACCGGCAGAGTCACCCGCAGCTCCGCCCGCTGCACCGCCAGCAGATTCAGCTGTAGGCCTTTTCGACTTCACCCGGTCCTGCTCCCTTAACAGGCGCTCATCAAATTCGCCCAGAGAACCGTTAAGCTGCTCGAGCATGCGGTCCGTTTTTTCCTGTCCGGTGCTTTCGCCTTTAATATCGATATCAGCCGGCACGGAATAACTGGCTAAAATCTTTTCGCAGGGGGGATCAACAGGAACGCTTGCTGTTGTCTTCGTCGAGATAGCCAGGCAATCTTCTGCCACTCGATCTTCCAGCTGTCTGATCCAGATTTTATAATCAGCCTTCTCTCTATCAGAAAGCCCGCCACCTTTCAGGGCTTGATCAAATTCTGTTTTTACCTGATTTAAGCTTGAATAATCTTCTCGTAGCAGCTGCAGTGCCTGTGTTTCAGGCAATGCAGCGCAGCCCTGGGCAAAAATTAAAGTGGGCAAAAGGAGAATTAGATATTTTATTGAATGTAGCCGCATAATGGATAACTGTAACGCAATCGACCTGAATAGCAACTGAATCTAAGCTGACAATGGCAGCAATGGTATCAATTGAACACAGGCTTTTGCCAGATTCCAGCATGCGCCAAAAGAACAAATAAATGGAGCAGGTGTGAATGAATCCGGCGACTTAATCCGATAAATAATACTCCACGGTCGACACGACTCGAACCCTTTTTATATGAGGATTATTTTTATCCCTGGCGGCAATACTGAATTGCCCCTGTGATGCACGCTTGATCTTGCCCAGTTTGCTTTTTGAATCTTTGGCAAATTTGAGTGCGACTTCTCGTGCCCTGGTGGTGGCCTGTTCTATCATTGCCGGTTTGATTTCATTCAAACGTGTAAAAATATATTCCGGTCGCGTATCATAGTTACCTCCAGTGAATGCTATACCCTGCTTACCCAGTTGTGCCAGGCCACTCAGCACCCGGTGTACCTGATCGATGTTACTGGAATAAACGGTTACTACCTGTACTGCCGTGTATCTGAATTCAGCCTGCCGGGCATTGCCGTAACTCTGGGCCGACTTATCTGTTATTACCGGCGTGGAAAGTGAAATTTCCGACGGCTTAATGCCATTATCTTCAAGATACTGTCGGATCATATTACTACTGACTTCAATGGCATCATAAAGTTCACCAAGGTCATTTTTCGCAATGGTAAACTGAATCGGCCAGATGACTATATCCGCCGGATATTCCTGTTCAGCAAGCCCCTTTACTGTAACCGTGCGCTCAAATTCTTTATAACGGATGGCGGCATCACCCAACAAGTACCCCAATACAGCCAGTCCAAGAAAAACAAATACACCAGGGATCAGCGCACTGATTTTATTTTCATTCATGGTCCTGTTCTACTTTTTGTCGCCCAGGCCGATATATTCAAAGAATGGGTCCAGTGAACGCTCACGCTTGAGAAAGGTGTTTATTGATTCATCGATCTCCCGTGAGCCGCCTTTGGCATAGATCTCATCACGCAAGCGTTTGCCGACCGCGTTGTCCATCAAACCTCCCGGACTTTTTTTGAACACCGAGGCCAGGTCTGCCGAAATGGCTTCTGCCCAGGCATAACCGTAGTAACCGGCATCATAGCCCCCGCCAAGGTGGCCAAAGGAGGCAACAAAGGCGGTGTCTATTGGCGGCGCCAGATAGACTTCAGTCATGATGTCATTGCTGACCTTGACGAAATCTTCGAAATCCTTCTGCTCGCTGCTCATGTGCAATTTCAGATCCAGCATACCAAAGGAAAGCTGGCGTCTGTACCAGGTGCCAATAGTTGCCAACCTGGCTGCTTCCATCTTGTCCAGCGTATCAGCAGGGATTTTCCTGTTCGGGTCGCGATAATCTACTGCAAAACGGTCCAGCACATCTTTATCCCAAACCCAGTTTTCAAGCATCTGTGACGGCGCCTCAACAAAATCCCGTGGCACTGACGTGCCGGAAAATGAGGCGTACCTTGTCTGTGTGAGTACAGAATGCAGTGCATGACCGAATTCATGAAACAGCGTCTCCACATCACTGTGTTTCAGCAATGAAGGCTTGTCTTCTGTTGCCGGTGGAAAATTACAGATCAGGGCCACCACAGGGCGCTGGTAAACACCATCATCGAGCAGCTTGCCGGTAGTCACGCCAAACTGGGCAAAATGCCCGTATTTGTTCTCTCGCGGAAACAGATCCATGTAGATCAGACCCAGCGGATCGCCAGAAACGGCATCCGTCACGGCATACAAGCGCAGGTCATCAACCCATTTATAACCAGGTTCGACTGCCTCAATCTTGAGGCTGAATATCTCTTCAAAAATACCGAACATGCCCTCTAAAACACTGTCCAGTTCAAAAAAGACTTTTAACTTACTGGTATCGACCTGGTATTCGGTCTTCTTCAATATATTTTTGTAATAACGCATATCCCAGAGCATTATTTTTGCATTGGGATTTCCAGTCTCGTCAGCCTTCAACTTTTGTAACAAGGCCATTACTTCATCGAACTTCGGCTGCAGTCCCTGCACCAGGCGCTGTTCAAAATCAAAGGCCGTTTTTGCATTTTTTGCCATTTTAGGTTCGATGCGATAATCCGCCCAGTTGTCATAACCCAGCAGCTCGGCTATCTGCGCCCTGGTTTTCAACATTTTTGTGAACAGCGGAATATTTTTTTCCTT
>JGI24024J18818_10001119_pt1 | contig 10863 bp, 8 predicted proteins | sample Cruoilmetagenom2_FD_18818 | JGI IMG/M metagenome (IMG submission 18818) | reverse complement strand
CTCCCCTGAATCATTAATTTGTAGAGGAGTAATTCTATGATCTTTATCGTTTACTTTAGATAGTGTTGGAGAAAATTTCCAATTGAAATTCCAAACATTTTCTTGGTCACCTATACGATGACTTCCTCCTAAAAAAAAATTGGTTACCGATCGCTCAGTATAGGTTAAAGCATGTTTTACTAAAGGTTCATCTGCTCCACCAGTTCCATCTTGAGAAAGCACTTGATTAAAAAAACCAGCAGTAGTTTCTCCATTTTGAATATGAAGCGCACTAAATTTGAATTTAGATTTGTCTGTTTTATAAACAACTCCAAGCAATCCATTTAATATAATACTGTTAATACCTTCTGAGCCTCTTGAATCAAGAACATCATTTAGTTCGAATATTGAAGATGTATTTGGACCTGTCTCTCTTACATAAGCACCATCAAATCTGTTTTCATAAAAAGTAGTATTGTTTTTATAAGAAAAGGATGTTTGGTATCCAATTTTATTTTTCCCAATATCATATTGATTTCCTAATGTAAACCCCATGTCATAATTTAAACCACTATTTTCTTGTTTTGCACTTAGCTCTTTTTCAAAGCGACCAGTAAGCGTGTTTAGGAGATTTCTATTCTCGAACGTTCCAGGAATAGGTTGATACCTATGTATGGGAAGGTCTCTTGTGCCATCATCATAGCCAAAAAAATCTGTATCACTTCCAGTATAAGTTAAGTATTTATCGTTAAAGTGCATATCTGGATTGTAACCTAGGCCTAAAGAAATAGATGCCTCTGCTTTTGTTGGGAAATCTTTTGTAACAATATCTATAACACCACCAGTAAAATCAGCTGGATATTCTGCCGAAGCAGATTTAATCACAATAATATTTTCAAGAATATTGGTAGGAAAAATATCCATTTGAATAGTATTTCTGTCTGGATCTAACCCTGGAATATCAACACCATTTAAAATAGATTTTGTATAACGATCGCCAAGACCTCTTACATAAACATATTTCCCACCTTGAATAGATACACCTGGAACACTTTTTATTGCACTCGCTAAATTACCAGCACCATTTTTTTTTATAGATTGAGCCGATAAACCATCAATTAAACTAACCGAATTTTTTTGGATGTCAAGAACCGCAGCTTCTGTGTTCTTTCTAACACTTGTAGTAATTATTATGGTTTCTAATGAATTTGTATTTAAGGTTACATCTAGTGGAAAAACTTCGCCTGCTTTAATAATAACATCACTTATTTCTTTTGTTTCATAACCTACAAAAGAGAATACTATAATGTATGTTCCTTCTTTAAGTTCAAATTCGTATTTCCCATCAAAATCTGAAGTTGTTCCTGTGGTTGTTCCTTTTATTAAAATATTAGCAAATGCCATAGGATCATTAAAATCGCCATCTATTACCACACCAGCTAATTTCCCAGATTGAGCTGAAACAGAAGAGGTAAAAATGAAGAAAAATAAAGTAAGTAATTTGGATATATTTTTCATAATCTATTTTACGACGAACAATTGCTCAATAATAGTGAGCAATTGTTCAAGGGTTATTAAATGTGATGTATTAAAAGCCTAAGCCAGCTTTTGCATTAGCATAAGTCCAACTTAAATTTGAAGTTGTCGCTCCTATAGTTTGAGAGCCTTCAGCAACAGCACTTCCTTCTAATCCAAACCCTGTTACAACAACAGTTTCTGCCTTATTTACAAAAATGTCTTCAACATTTGTAACAGCAGCTGGTAAAACAATTTCCCAAGATGAAAATGTTAAAAGCCCATCGTTATAGTTTGTAGCTACACCATCGTTATCCAACTCTATATCTGAGCTATCTTTAAATCCGTAAGCATATACATTTTTAGTTGCTCCAGTTGCGCCACTTCTAAAATCGGCATACTCTCCATTATCTGTAATTAAATTACCTAAAAGAGTTACATTTTGTAAAGTAAATGAACCAGTAGCTGATCCTTCAGGACCATCAATTTCTAAAGCGTGATCAGAAAAATCTCCCAAAACAACAACTGCATTATCAATAGTTCCAGAATATGCTTGATCGATATCTAAACCATCATCTCCTTGAGACCATACTAATAAATTAGTAGGATTGACTGTTCCACCAAAAAACTCTATGCCATCATCTACATTACCAACAACTTCAATATTGTCTATAACTGTACCAGATCCAACAGCGCCAAGTGTTAATCCGTTAATTTCATTTCCTTCACCAATTAAAGCACCTCCATGGCGTATAGAAATATATTTAATGACACCTGAATCGTCAGCAGCATCATTACCACCATAAAGACCGAACGTGTCATCAGCAGGAATACCTTCTATTTGTAATTCTGTTACATCGCCAGAGAATGAAGCTGGAGCTTTTCCTAAAATAATTAAACCTCCCCAAAGGCCTCTGTCATTTTGGTCTAGGTTCGTTCCTGCTGTTTCACCAGCGTCGATATTATCGCTAGTAGATGTAAAAACAATAGGGCTATCTTCTGTTCCAACTGCATTAATTTTTCCGCCTCTAGCAACAATTAAAGCAGAAGCTAAAGATCCAGAACCAGGAGTTCCTTTAATAATTGTACCAGGATTGATTGTAAGTGTTACACCATCATCGACAACAACTTTTTGATTTAATTGATAAATTTTATCATTAGTCCAAGTTGTATTTTGTGAAATTATTCCAGTAACAGGAACAATTTCTGTAGTCACTGAACCACTGTCTCCACCGCCTTCATTTATTATAGTTATCTCCTCTACTATTATTGGAGTATCATCATCTTTAAAACATCCTGTAAAGATTAGAGTGGTTAACATTAAAATAGGAATTAGTAACTTTTTCATTGTATTAGTTTTTAATAATAGTTTTTTTAATTTTCTTGATACAAAGAAACCGATGTACTGTAAAGAAGAAGTTAACTAGAAGTTAAACATCTGTAATTATAGTGTTATTAAAATGTTATTAAGATTTCATTTTATTTGTCTTTTGTAAACGATAAATTAACATTGAAATAATTATATTGCGAATAGTATAATTAAAGACTATGAACTGGGAACAATTACTTTCACTTAAACGTTTTGGAGACACTAATAAAAGACTTCGAAAAGAACAGGACGAAACACGTTTGGGATTTGAAGTAGATTATGACCGTATTATATTTTCTTCTGAATTTAGAAGCCTCCAAGATAAAACTCAGGTAATTCCTTTATCTCAAACCGATTTTGTTCATACACGTTTAACACATAGTTTAGAAGTTAGTGTTGTTGGGAGGTCATTAGGAAGGCAAGTTGGATTAAAATTGTTAGAAAAATATCCTCATTTAAAAGAAGTACATGGCTACCAAGCTAACGATTTTGGAGCTATAGTAGCAACTGCAGCTTTAGCACATGACATTGGGAATCCACCTTTTGGGCATAGTGGTGAAAAAGCTATAGGGGAGTTTTTTAAAACAGGGAATGGTAAAGAATACCAATCGCAATTAACCAAAAAAGAATATCAAGATTTATGTGATTTTGAAGGCAATGCAAATGGGTTTAAAATATTAACCCAAAGCAGAAAAGGAAGAGAAGGAGGTTTACGTTTAAGTTATGCCACACTTGGCGCTTTTACTAAATACCCTAAAGAATCACTTCCAAAAAGGGAAACACAACATATCGCAGACAAGAAATATGGATTTTTCCAATCAGAAAAAGAAGATTTCATTGATGTTGCTAATGAGCTAGGATTAATTAAAACAAGACAAGGGGAAGATGTAAGTTTTTCTAGGCACCCACTAGCTTTTCTTGTTGAAGCTGCCGATGATATATGCTATACAATTATTGACTTTGAAGATGGTATAAATCTGGGTCTAGTTCAAGAAGAATTCGCTCTTGAATATCTTATTAATTTAGTGAGAGATTCCATTAATATTAATAAGTATAATGCATTGAATAATACCGAAGATAGAATTAGTTATCTCAGAGCTTTGGCAATTAACACTTTAATTAATGAAGCCGTTGATGTCTTTATGAAAAATGAAGAAAACATTTTAAAAGGCAATTTTTCTATAGCATTATTAGATAAGAGTAAATATGAAGCTCAAATAAATGATATTATTAAGCTAAGTGTGGAGAATATTTATCGGTCTAAGGAGGTTATTGATAAAGAAATTGCAGGATATGAAGTCATAACTAAACTTTTAGACACATTTACTACAGCAGTTAACAATGCTTTTAATGGTAAAGCTTCTTGCTATGACAAGCTTTTATTAAATCTCTTGCCTAACAACATTAATTTTGAAGAACCAATACTTTATAAACGAGTATTAAATGTATGCCATTATGTGTCGTTATTATCAGATAGTCATGCGGTTTTAACTTATAAAAAGCTGAAAGGGTTCCAGTTTAATTAGTAAAGGGCAATAAAAATGTAGGGTAAAGTCTAGTTAAATTGTTATATAAGTATAAATATTATTAAATAATGAGGGATTATTCCGAATAATATTTGTGTTCATTTTTTCATTTATGCATTTCATCGATATTATTTGCATTATATCGTAAAATGTGTTAGGTTTACCCAAATTAAACCCCAAATTTAATTAAAATGAAAAAAAACCTACTTGCCGCAATTGTTATTTTTTTCTTCACTTTTATTGTTTTATTAGTAATTAGCGATGCTTCTAATAAAGAAAATAGCCAGCTTAAAGAACAATATTCAATAGTAGAAGATTAAAAGGGAAAGTGTTTAAATTATTATTTAAGGTATTATTATAATCAAAATTAGTTATTATTTGCTATTTAATTTTTTAATTATGATTAAGAATAAAAGCCTAAAAGTAGGGTTATTGGTGTTTGTTTTGACATTGATTGGATTGATTGCACTTGCTGAATTTTATCCAGAAAACAATTTGGATGAAATAGGGAACAAGTCAGAAACTACAAACAGAACTACCAATCAACAATTAGAAATTGCTAAACAATAAATTTTCAATTTCTTGTTTTATGCCTTTTGGATTTAAGCAAGTATATTCTTGTAATATTGAGATGCATCCATGATCAATAAATTTATCAGGTACGCCAAGAATTTTGATAGGATTTTTGTAGTTATTTTTTGAAGTAAACTCTAGTATAGAACTACCAAACCCACCTTTAATAGTATTGTCTTCTACCGTAATAATATGTGTATAGGTTTTAAAAATAGTATGCAGTAGCTTTTCATCAAGTGGTTTTACAAAACGTAAATCGTAGTGACCAATATCATCATTATCTTCAAATAATTCAATAGCTTTATTTACATTTTTAGCAATAGTTCCTATACTTAAAACCGCTAATTTATTCCCTTTCTTTAATTGTATACCTTTTCCAATTTCCATTTTAGAAAAAGGTTGTTTCCAATTAACTATTGAACCCTTTCCACGAGGATACCTTATGGCAATAGGGAATTCTAAACCTAATTGAGCGGTGTACATTATGTTGCGTAGTTCTACTTCATTTCTAGGTGCGAATATAATGAGATTTGGTATACATCTTAAATACGAAAAGTCAAAAACCCCATGATGTGTTGCGCCATCTTCACCAACTAATCCAGCTCTATCCAAACAAAAAATAACAGGAAGTTTTTGTAAAGCAACATCATGAATTACTTGATCGTAAGCTCGTTGTAAAAAAGTGGAATAGATATTGCAAAAAGGAATTAATCCTTGAGTTGCCATTCCAGCTGCAAGAGTCACAGCGTGCTGCTCAGCTATACCTACATCAAAAGCTCTATCAGGAATTTGTTCCATCATATATTTTAAAGAACTTCCAGTTGGCATTGCAGGAGTTATCCCAACAATCTTTTCATTTTGTTTCGCCAGTTCAACTAGTGTAAAACCAAAAACATCTTGAAATTTAGAAGGGTCTTCATTTTGAATTTTTGGAATTAAGTCTCCTGTAATTGCATCAAATTTTCCTGGAGCGTGATATTTGACTTGATTATCTTCGGCTTGTTTTAATCCCTTTCCTTTTGTTGTTATTATATGAAGAAATTTAGGACCTTTTATAGTTTTTAATCGTTCTAATTCTGAAATAATTTTAAAAACATCATGCCCATCAATAGGTCCAGAATAATAAAAATTTAAAGCTTCAAAAATGTTATCTTGCTTTTGAGTCCCTTTTTTAACGTTTGTTAAATATTGTTTTAATGCCCCAACACTTGGGTCAATACCAATAGCATTATCATTTAAAATGATTAATAAATTAGCATCCGTAACTCCAGTATGATTTAATCCTTCAAAAGCCATTCCACTTGCTATAGATGCATCTCCAATAACTGCAATATGATGTTTCTCTAAATCACCTTTTAGCTTTGAAGCAATTGCCATTCCAAGAGCTGCCGAAATAGAGGTTGAAGAATGACCAACACCAAAAGTATCGTACTCACTTTCTTCACGTTTTGGGAAACCACTAATGCCTCCAAATTGCCTATTGGTATGAAATNTATTTTTGCGACCAGTTAATATTTTATGACCATAAGCCTGATGACCAACATCCCAAATTAGTAAATCTTCAGGTGTGTTAAACACATAATGTAAAGCAATAGTAAGCTCCACAACACCAAGACTAGCACCTAAATGACCTTCTTTTGTAGCGACAACATTTATAATAAATTCACGTAATTCTTGAGCAAGTTGAGGGAACTCTTCTTTAGAAAGTAAACGCAAATCTTTTGGAGATTTTATATGGTTTAATAAATTGTTTTGCACAAAGCAAAAGTACGAGATTGAAATTGTATTTTTACGTCTATGGAAATTTCTTTTGACGATACTTATTTTATGAAAAAAGCACTTCAGGAAGCTGAGGNTGCATTCGATAAAGGAGAAATCCCTGTAGGTGCTGTTATTGTAATAGAAAACAGAATTATTGCAAGAGCACACAANCTNACCGAAACATTAAANGATGTTACAGCTCATGCCGAAATGCAAGCCATTACTGCTGCTGCCAATTTTTTAGGAGGTAAATATTTACAAAATTGCATATTGTATGTAACATTAGAACCTTGCCAGATGTGTGCAGGTGCTTTATATTGGAGTCAGATAGGGACTATTATTTATGGTGCAAGAGATGAAAAACGCGGTTGTATAAATCTACAAACTAAACTACATCCTAAGACTACAATAAAAGGTGGCGTTATGGCTGATGAAGCCTCCCAACTAATGAAACGGTTTTTTATAGAAAAACGAAATTTGAATTAGAAAAAATTATAGTTTTTCATTATTGTGATTTCGCATTTTTTCTAGATTATCTTTAGTAATCATATAATCTTTCACTTTTTTGTCTTTCCATCTGTAATAAGAAAATAATGGAAAAACAATAATAAATAAACCCACAACACCAAACCCAATTAACTTTTGCGAATACTCGACTTCTAGAAGAAAGCCAGCAATAATACTACCAATCGATGCAATAGAAAACAAAGCAATTATATATTTCATAAAACAGTATTATTGAGTAGCATTTATTAATTGTCTTCGGTAAGCAGTAAGTAAACGCGATTTTGAAATAAATCCAAAATATTTACCTTTTTTTAATACAACTAAATTCCATGCTCCAGTGCTTTTAAATTTATTTAAAATATCTTCAACAGAGTCTTTTTCATAATAAATAATATCCGATGCGCTGTGCATTAGGCTTCTAACAATTACTTTTTCGTATAATTTTTTATTGAACATGATACTTCTTATGTCATTAAGAGTAAGTATTCCTAAAAATTCATTATCCTCATTTACAACAGGAAAATGATTACGGGATGATTTGGCTACAGCATTATTTACAATATCTCCTAATTTCATTTCTGGATTAAGTTTAATAAAATTTGTTTCGATTACTTTATCAATATCTAGCATCATTAACACATTTTTGTCTTTATCATGTGTAATAAGTTCACCTCTTTTGGCGAGTTCTAGTGTGTAAATAGAATTAGAAACAAAATAGCGTGTTATAGAAAACGAGATGGCTGTGACCAGCATTAATGGCACAAACAGTTCATAACCACCTGTAATTTCTGCAATTAAAAATATTGCTGTTAAAGGAGCATGTAAAACTCCTGCCATTAACCCTGTCATTCCTAGTAATGTAAAGTTTGATTCTGATACATGAAAGCCTAAACCTAAATTATTAATAACCTTTGCAAATACATTTCCTAAAGCACTTCCCATTACTAATGTTGGAATAAAAATACCACCAACACCACCAGCCGAAAAAGTTATTGTCATTGCGATAGCTTTAAAAAGTGTAATTCCAATAAGTAAGCCTACTACAACCCAAATATTATCTATATAAGCATCAAAAGGAGTGTTGCCAATTGCNGCTAAATGATTTCCGTGTAGTAGATTATTGATAATACCATAACCTTCACCATATAAAGGTGGNATTAAATATAAAATAGCTCCAATTGCAACACCTCCNATTAAGAGTTTCTTTAGTGGACTTTTAAATGTATCGAAAAAGCGCGTTATTTTAAAAAATATTTTTGAAAAATANACTGATGCAAGTCCAGTACCAATACCTAGAATTACATAAAAAAAGATGTCTTTTATTTCGAATCTATCTTGAATTTCAAATGAAAAAAGCACGTCTGTTCCTAAAAAGAAATATGATGTTATTACTGCAGAAACGGAAGCCAATAATAATGGGATTAATGAGGCAAAAGCTATATCTAAACTAAAAATTTCTACTGCAAAAATAATGGCAGCTATTGGAGCTTTAAACATTGACGCCATTGCTCCCGCTGTTGCACAACCAATTAATAACATTCTAGTTTTGGTGCTCATATGAAATAATTGAGCAACGTTAGAACCAAAGGCAGCACCTGTACTTACCGCAGGACCTTGCAATCCTACCGAACCTCCAAAACCAGCAGTAATTGGTGCAGTAATTAATGTTGCATAAATTTTATAGCGCTCTATAATTCCATTTTGTTTAGAAATTGAAAAAAGTGTTGATGGAATACCATGATGCATCTTTCTCTTTATGATGTATTTTTTAATAAAATACACTAATACCAAACCAATAATAGGAAAGACAAAGTATAAATAGTTATAATGAGATTGCACAAAATTTCCTTGTAAAAGCTCTTGGATAAAGTGCGTTAAATTTTTAAGAATTAGAGTTCCAATACCAGCTAAAAAACCAACTAAAATACTTAGGATGTATATAAAATTACGTTCAGAAATGTGCTTGTATTTCCATTTTAAGAATTTGCGAAGCATCTTTTTTGATTGAATAGGCATATCCTAAAATAATAAAAAATCCTGCTATAGAGTAGGATTTATATAATTAAGATTTTAAATTAAGTTTTAAACTTAACTCTTCTAATTGTTTATCATCGATTGGTGATGGAGCATCAATCATAACATCACGTCCCGAATTGTTTTTAGGAAATGCAATAAAATCTCTAATAGTTTCTTGTCCACCAAGAATTGCCACCAACCTGTCTAGACCAAAGGCGAGTCCACCATGTGGAGGAGCTCCATATTCAAATGCATTCATTAAAAATCCAAATTGTGCTTTAGCTTCTTTGGGAGTAAAACCAAGATAATCAAACATTAATGCTTGAGTTTTTTTATCGTGAATTCTAATAGAACCACCACCAATTTCATTTCCGTTAAGTACTAAATCGTAAGCATTGGCTTTTACATCTCCAGGATTTGTTTTTAGTAATTCTAATTGTCCAGGTTTAGGAGATGTAAACGGATGATGCATGGCATGAAAACGTTCTGTGTCTTCATCCCATTCTAATAATGGAAAATCTACTACCCAAAGTGGAGCAAATTCATTTGGTTTGCGTAAGCCTAGACGTTCGGCTAATTCCATACGTAAAGCACTTAGTTGTGCTCGTACTTTATTTTTTTCTCCAGAAAGCACACAAATTAAATCTCCAGTTTTTGCACTAGTAGCTTCTGCCCATTTTGCCAAATCATCTTGATTATAAAATTTATCTACCGATGATTTATATGTACCATCTTCATTGCAACGTACATAAACCAAACCTTTAGCTCCAATTTGAGGGCGCTTTACCCAATCGGTTAATTTGTCAATATCTTTTCTTGTGTATAAGTTCCCTCCTGGAACAGCAATTCCTACAACCAATTCAGCTTGATTAAAAACATTGAATTCTTTATGTTGTGCAATTGCATTAAGCTCCCCAAATTTCATCTCAAAACGAATGTCTGGCTTGTCGTTTCCATAACGTTGCATTGCTTCATCATAAGTCATTCTTGGGAACGCATTGACTTCAACTCCATTCACTTCTTTTAATAAATAACGTGTTAACCCTTCAAAAGCGTTTAAAATATCATCTTGCTCTACAAAAGCCATTTCGCAATCTATTTGAGTAAATTCTGGCTGTCTGTCGGCACGTAAGTCTTCATCTCTAAAGCATTTTACAATCTGAAAATATTTATCTAAACCACCAACCATTAATAATTGTTTAAAGGTTTGTGGCGATTGTGGTAAAGCATAAAACTGACCTTCGTTCATCCGTGAAGGCACAACAAAATCTCGTGCTCCTTCAGGAGTTGACTTTATTAAGTAAGGGGTTTCTACTTCAATAAAACCTTCATGAGATAAATAATTGCGAACTTCTTGAGTAACTTTATGCCTGAAAATCAAACTGTTTTTAACAGGATTTCGTCTTATATCTAGATAGCGATATTTCATACGCAATTCTTCTCCACCATCAGTTTCATCCTCTATAGTAAAAGGAGGCGTAAGAGCTTCATTTAAAACAATCAATTCTGAGACTAAAATTTCTATATCTCCTGTTGGGAGATTAGGATTTTTAGAAGCACGTTCTATAACCGTTCCTGTTATTTGAATTACAAATTCTCTACCAATATTTTTGGCTT
>JGI24024J18818_10001118_pt1 | contig 10863 bp, 8 predicted proteins | sample Cruoilmetagenom2_FD_18818 | JGI IMG/M metagenome (IMG submission 18818) | reverse complement strand
GCTCTAACGCTGCCTTGGTCGCGTCTGCAGTCACAATTATTACCGGGACATGCCGCTCAATCTCCATAAATCGAGCAACTTTCATAGCTTCCAGGCCTCCCATTTCCGGCATATTCATATCAAACAACATCAAATCATATCCCTGCCTGAACTGCTCGATAGCATTGACCGCTGCGATGCCATTCGACACGATAGTGACCTCATGTCCAACGCCTTCGAGGATGCCGCGCAAAACCTGCTGATTGGTTTCATTGTCTTCCGCTACCAGTATATGCAAGCTGCGGGCCTGCCCGTCCATCTGGCGCTGGTAGTGCTCAGCCAGTGATACAACGTTATCCGGAACCGCATGCTCGGCACGAGCCGCATGCAGGGCACTATATAACAGGCGACTGTCTGGAATGCCGTGCAACACGGATGAATATCCTTCGCCCAGATAATAGAGGTCGTTGGATTCGTCCTGATGCTGCAGCAGCACCAGCGAGATGCTATCCAGCAAAGGTTCGGCACGTACCACGCGGGCAAATTGCTCGGCAGCGACATCCAGCGTCTGCTGTTCTATCAACACAACGCTGAACGGCTGGCCGCTCTCACTTGCTGAGATCAAACTGGCAAAGGCTCTGGCAGAAGTTTCCTCTGTCTCCACAATCATGTCCCAATGCTTGAATGAAGAGGAAAACGTACGCTTCGTCGCATCAGATACCAGCAGCAGAGCACGTGTATCTTGCATGCGCTGTTCGTGACTTTCCTTGCTGTCCTGTTGCACGTCCAGCGGAACCTCTACCCAGAAGCAGGTCCCCTTACCCAGCTGGCTGTCCAGCCCGATAGCACCACCCATCAGCTCTACCAGCTGGCGGGCAATCGCCGTACCCAGGCCTGTGCCGCCGAAGCGTCTCGTCGTTGAAGCATCGACCTGCTGGAAGCTCTCGAACAGTGTTGTTTGATCTTTTTCTGCTATGCCAACCCCGGTATCTTCAACCTCAATGCGCAACCGGACATTTTCACCTGTTGTACTCACTGGCAACACACGCAGCTCTACACTGCCATCAGATGTGAACTTGATGGCATTGCCTATCAAATTGATGAGCACCTGGCGTAAATGAAAGGAATCACCATATAACATGAAGGGAGTACTGGGGTCGATATGCGCAGAAAACTTCAGCCCTTTCGTACGGGCCTGGTGAACAAACAGATTGGCCGTATCAGAGACAAGTCTATGCAGATCAAATTCAACCCGCTCGATGACGATCTTGCCAGCCTCAATACGGGAGAAATCAAGTATGTTCTCAATCACGCCAAGCAGAATGCCTGCCGATGCCTGGATGCTGTTTGACAGTTCCCGCTGCTTGCGAGACAGCGGAGTATCCATCAACAGATCACTCATACCGATAACGCCATTTAGCGGCGTACGCAGCTCATGGCTCATATTGGCCAGGAACTTACTTTTTGCCCTGCTGGCATCCCTGGCCTGAATTATGGCCAGATGCAGTCGCTTAATCAGAAGCCCCAGATAGAACGGTATCAGGGTCAGCATAATCAACATGGTAATGCTGAAGTTCGTCGATGCCTGCCACAAACCACCGTACCATAGCACGAGTGAGAATCCAGCCAGGCTCAGCAGCGTTGTCAGAACAAGATATTTCAGACCATAGCGGAAGCCATAGCCAACGATGACCCAGAGATAAACAGCAACCAGAGGCATACCCTCTTCACCTGTCATGTACAGGATCAGCGAGACCGCTGTGATGTCTGCAACGGCGCCCGCAACGCGGCGCAGCCTGGAGATTGCCGGGTATACAAAGATCGACCCTAATAGCAGAATGGCGATCGATATGTAAGTGATGGCAATAGCAAGTATCTGATCGTGTTGCTGGCCACTGCCTGTAAACCAGGGCGAGATCAGGTATAGAGAGACCAGCACGCCAATCGTTGCCCGGTTGAACACCGGACCATGTTCGGCTTCACTGAATTTCTTCAGATAGCGGGCAGCAACGGTATTGTGGAATCCATTACTCATGGTGACGGACGTAAAACCTGTAACTCTGAGCACCGGCCAGGGTGCCGGAACTGAATCTAATCATCACTGAGTTCTTCCTGGATTTGCCTGATCTTTTCGAGGTTAGCAAGGAATGCCTCGACGACATCGGGATCCATGTGAGTGCCCGATGCATTGCGTATATAACCGACGGCATCTTCTAACGACCAGGCTTCCTTGTAGGGGCGCCGGGTAGTCAGCGCATCAAACACATCGACTACCGCCACAATGCGCCCAGCCAATGAAATGGCATCGCCCTTCAGGCCTCTCGGGTAACCCGTACCATCATACTTCTCATGGTGGCTGAGTGCGATCTCTGCACCAAGATTGATGTAGCGGGATGGACTATCCTTGAGGATCTCATGACCGATACCAGGATGCTCCCGCATTATTTCAATCTCCTGCTCATCCAGTGCCCCTTCCTTCAGCAGAATGCTGTCAGGTATCCCCACTTTTCCAATGTCATGCATCGGGGCGGCCAATTCTAATTCTTCACAGTCACGTGGTGGCAGCTGCAATGCTTCGGCGAGCAATCGGGTGTAACGTGCTATCCGGAGTACATGATTGCCGGTTCCTTCATCCCTGTATTCACCAGCCTTCGCGAGTCGCAGCAGTGTTTCGCGTTCACGTGCCTGGATTTCGCGGGTTCCCTGGGCAACCTGCTCTTCCAGCCACTTTGCCCGATCACTGATGATTTTCTGCTGCCGGCGCAGCGTCAGCAGGTTCTTGCAGCGTGCCCGGCATTCATACTGGTCAATCGGTCTGGTCAGGAAATCCGTCGCACCGGCATCCAGGGCCTGGTAGCGAACAGTGAGTTCTTCGATGACTGTAACAACAACCACGGGTACATCGCGGCAACTGCTGATGGCCCTGACCTCTCTTATGAATTGTATGCCATCCATGTCGGGCATCTTGTAGTCTGTCAGAATGAGGTCTGGGGTACGCGACTGAATACATTCAATTGCATCGAATGGTGAGGAAAACAACTTGATTTCAATATTCGGATCGATATCTCTAATAATCTGCTTAAGAATCTGTCGACCCGTACTCTGGTCATCGACAATCACAACGGTGGACTTATTCAAAGGCATGGTTGGCCTCGAAAAGGCAGATTCCGAATCGATTACAGTTAATTTCATCTGTTCTGTTGCCATTTCTTATATTCTGTAGCATTTTTTAACTGTCATACTACAAAAATAGGGTAGACTCCAATTTTTTTCCACATAAATTTTTAAACTCAGAGTGATTAGCTGTTATTTTATCAGAAATTTCTCAATTGCCTCCGTTTACTGCGATAGTATTTCCCGGCAAAGAGAAGATTTCTGTCTTTCATAGAGCAACTCAGCATCTGTCCTAAGCAAACATGAAAAAAGCCGTTTTTCTTGATCTGGCGACCATTGGCTCGGGAGACCTGTCGCTGCTGCCATTCGAAGACCTGCCTCTTTCCTGGGTATACTACGACTCTACACCCCCTGAAAAATTGTATAACCGGATAAGAAGTGCGGAAATTATTATCACCAACAAGTGCAAACTAAGTGCTGACTCACTCAAGCATGCTCCGCTACTGAGATACGTCTGTGCAGCGGCTACCGGTTTCAACCATATCGACGTCGATGCAGCTGACCACAAAGGCATAGCCGTTTCCAATGTCCGCGATTATGCCTCTCCTTCTGTTGTGCAACACGTTTATGCCCTGATTCTGGCACTATCTACCAGACTTATGGACTATAACTCTGCTATTAAGGACGGCGCCTGGCAGCGCAGTGAAAACTTCTGCCTCCTCGATTACCCGATTGATGAAATTGCCGGCAAAACACTGGGTATTATCGGCTATGGGACCCTGGGAAAAGCTGTTGCAAAAGTGGCACCGGCGCTGGGTCTTGAAGTACTGATCTGCCAGCACCTGCATGGGGAGCCTGAACAAGGACGCATCGAGCTTGATGAATTACTGGCTCGAGCGGACATCATAAGCCTGCACCTGCCATTAAATAAACGAACAACAAATCTGCTGGGCAAACGCGAGCTTTCGCTGATGAAAACGGGTGCCTTCATCATCAACACCAGTCGCGGCGGCATCGTTGATGAAAAGGCCCTGGCTGATGCATTGAAACAAGGGCATATAGGCGGAGCAGGCATTGACGTGCTGACAACAGAACCACCTGTTGATGGCAGTCCATTATTAGAAGCAAACATCCCAAACCTGATCATCACACCACATATTGCATGGGGTAGCCGACAGTCGCGGCAACGGCTGGTTGATCAAATTGCGGATAATATCCGGTCTTTTCTTGCGGGTGAGNTCGCTAACCGCGTTGGTCAGGTTTTATAGATTTTTGTAATTATCACTTGCCAGCATCTGTTGGTATCCGGAAAGTACGTTTTTGTCGTGAAGCTTCTGAGTTTCGTTTAGTTCAGGACCTGCTTTTACAGGTCTAATACAACCTGTGCGCCGTCAGAGTCCTGCTATTGTATTGACCGCTAGTTCCGTGCCGCAAAAAGTTTCCTGGTCGCACTCTGAAATACCATCATCAGTGCGGCAGTGGATGCAGCAATCATCAGCACACCGTTGATGGCTTTCAAGTGCGCCCAGCAGAATGAACGGCATAGGAGCATTACGCCTCGGCCGAAGAGAGTGGTTTGAGTACATTCTCCGCTAAGCCGGCAAGTAGAAAATAGCCCGCATCATCAAGCCCATAAACGGGCTGAAGATTTTCACACTCATCACCACCAGAAAAACGATCAAGCTAAACCGAATCAGAACCTCTGTCAGGTTATTAAAATATTAATCGATTTATGTAAATCCAGGGAACCTAGTAACTCAACCTGATATGGTAACCAGCAAACTTTCGAATATTGATGACACCCTTGTCGAGGATCAGATACTGACCCTTGATGCCAAGCAACTGTCCATGAATTTCATGGGTCTTGTCAAAATTCAACGAACTTACTTTTTCAGGGTATTCCAGCACGGGATAATTTATCGATACCACTTCAGCCGATGGCAATGCTTCAATTGATGCCTGTTCTTCTGCATCAATTAAGACCTGTATCTCCGTACCCAGAGATTCAAGCAGCTGATCCCTTACCTCTGGCAAATCAATGCCGTCAGGTTGGCTCTTTAACATACGCCGCCAGTCAGTACGGTCAGAGACCTGTTGCCGCAATATGTGTTCCAGTTTACCCGAGAGTAAGCGTTTACTTACCCTGAACACCGGTAAGGCCTGTGATGCCCCCTGATCTATCCAGCGCGTCGGCACCTGGGTGCCACGCGTTATGCCCACCTTGGCGCCAGATGAATTGGCCAGATAAACTATATGATCCTGCATACAATGGGACATTCCCCATTCTTCATCACGACAGGTGCCCTCAGCAAAATGGCAGGTCTCAGGTCGTACGATGCAGGTATCACACTCTGGCAGGCTACGCATGCAGGGGAAGCAATAGCCCTGGGCAAAGCTCTTGCTGGTTTTACGACCGCAGTGGATGCAATTGATCAGGCCTTTATATTGCAGTGAAATATATTTTCCAATCAGGGGATTGAGGGGAACAACCAGCTTGTTCAATGGCAAACCATATTCCACCGGATCAGTCAGATGAGATTTCAGTTTGCGGAGGTTTCCTTCGTGATGCATGGCGCTTTGTGTTCTCGTCGATATAATAATTTAATTATTCAGATTTATATCACACAAAACCCATTGATAACATGCAACAATCCTGTCTGTCTTACATCAGCTAGCGGGGATTAATCAGCAGGGCAGCAGTCAGGGGGGGGTTACTCCACGTAACCAAACTCCCCAGCCCACTCATTTCCCACATAGTCAATATTCACCCATTTGGGTATATAGGGTTTCTGGCTCACGATCGGGAAATCAGCCGTACTGTCTTTATCAAACTCCTTGATGGAACATTTGCTGGTCATGGTTGCCCTGAAATGGACATACAGACCATCCATCACCCTGACGTAATCGTCAATATTTTCTATTTCACGAAAATGGCAGACTTTTTTGATCAGGCAGCTGAAGTAAAGCTCGACTTCAATTAGCAGGGGTTTCGCTGTTTTTTTCAGGTGCCTTAGTCCGGCCTCACTGATATTCACCGAAACCGGCCTGTTATTTAGTAGGATCTCATTCTTCACCAGTTATTCCTCGTATGATCAACACAAAAAAACCGAACAGCATTATACCTTTAACTACTATAAAGTGTGGGAGGCGCGCCCTTTTCGTCTTGAATCTCATTTCACAAACCTTACCGATATCAAGAGAATCTAAATGCAGAATCCTGTTAAACTATCATTCATCTGACAGCCAGTCTGTCACTACTGAAACTCTGAATGCCGGGAAAACAGTTATGCGTAAATGGCAATGTGCAGTATGCGGTTTTGTCTATGAAGAAGAAAAAGGCCTGCCCGATGAGGGCGTCCCGCCCGGCACCAGCTGGGATGATATCCCGGATAGCTGGCAATGCCCTGAATGCGGGGTCACCAAGGCTGAATTTGAAATGATCGAACTGGACGATAGATGATATTTTCCTTTTGATTTTTTCAAATATTACCCCTCTATTTATTCAGAAATTATTGCCCTTCGGTGCCTGTGTCCTTTTATAAGCCTCTGAGTTTTTTAAAAGTAACTACAAAAGCCAAATTCTAAAAAAGTTTATATTCAATGAGNCTCGTCACCCTGCGTGATATCACCCTGGGATTTGGTCATCCCNCGCTGATGGAAAACGTCAACCTCCGCATTGAAGAAGGTGAGCGCATCGCTCTGCTGGGCCGCAATGGCTGCGGCAAATCAACCCTGTTAAAACTGCTTACTAAAGAAATCTTGCCTGATTCTGGCGAAATTCAATTTCGCACTGGCCTGGTTGTTGCCCGCATGTCCCAGGACGTTGCCGGTGATATCTCCGGCACGAACTATGCAGTGATTGCATCCGGCCTGGGGGAAATCGGTCAGCATATTAATGACTATCATCTGTTCAGCCGGCAGATAGACGACCCGGCCAGCGTGGACCGCATGCATCAGGCACAGGAAAAAATTGACTCCGCCAATGCATGGCACTTCATCCAGCGCATAGAAATCGTATTATCGAAACTGCTGCTTAACGGTGATGATGATTTTCGTTCATTGTCAGGCGGCCAGTCTCGTCGCGTTCTGCTAGGCCGTGCCCTGGTACAGGAACCCAATATTCTACTGCTGGACGAACCCACCAATCACCTTGATATCAGCATGATTGAATGGCTGGAAGACTTCCTGCTGGCGCAAAACACCAGCCTGGTTTTTGTCTCACATGACCGGCGCTTCGTACGGCGACTGGCAACACGCATCATTGAACTGGAGCGGGGACAACTGACTTCCTGGCCGGGTGATTACGATGAATACCGTAAGAACCGCGAGCTGATGCTGGCAGCAGAGCTAAAAAATGAGGCACTGGAGGACAAAAAACTCGCCGCTGAAGAAACCTGGATACGCCAGGGGATCAAGGCCCGGCGCACTCGCAACGAAGGCCGCGTCAGGGCGCTGGAAGAACTGCGTCGGCAACGTCAGGCACGACGTGAACGGGTTGGCAATGTAAACATTGCTATCCAGCAAAGCGAACGCTCTGGGAAAATAGTGATTGAAGCTGAGAATATCAGCTACGCCTATGATGAGCAGCCGATAGTCAAAGACTTTTCTATTACTATCATGCGTGGTGACAAGATTGGTTTGCTTGGCCCCAATGGCGTGGGCAAGACCACATTGCTGCGCCTGTTACTGGGTGAGCTGAAGCCCCAGTCAGGCAAACTTAAGCACGGCACCCGACTCGATATTGCCTACTTTGATCAACAGCGTGCGCAGCTGGATGATAATGCGACTGTGATCGACAACCTTGCCCTCGGTAAGGACTCGGTCACCATCAATGGCAGGGAAAAACACGTCATAAGCTACCTGCAGGATTTTCTTTTCGCACCTGACCGGGCACGCAGCCCGGTCAATGCCCTGTCCGGTGGCGAAAAAAATCGACTGCTGCTGGCTAAAATGTTCTGCCGACCCTCTAATGTCCTGGTACTCGATGAGCCAACAAATGACCTGGACTTTGAAACCCTGGACCTGCTCGAACAACTTCTGGTCGACTACAAGGGAACCCTGCTGCTGATCAGCCACGACCGCAGCTTCATTAACGATGTCGTTACTTCAACCCTGTCGTTTGAAGGTAATGGTGTGATCGATGAATATGTTGGCGGTTATGATGACTGGATGCGCCAACGATCAGCAGCCAAAGCTGAAAAAAAATCTGTGCCGAAAACGGCCACAGCTAATTCCAGGGACGGCAAACAGACAAAACTCAGTTATAAACTTCAGCGCGAGCTGGATGAACTGCCGCAGAAGATCGAACAGCTTGAACAGGCGCAGCAGGCATTACATGACAGCATGGCTGACCCGGATTATTTTAAGCATGCTAAAGAAGATATAAGCAAGGATAAGAAAAAACTTGCAGCGATTGACGGGGAGCTGGAACAGGCCTATTCCCGATGGGAAGAACTTGATGCTTAAAGCCTGGTAAAGACTACTTTATATTACTGTAGGAGCGTCGTCCCCGGCGCGATTCTCTAACAACATGCAAAATTCATCGCGCCGGGGACGACGCTCCTACAATTTTAAAGGCGGATGAAAAATCATCTGCACTACATTGCCATCCGGGTCGCGGCAATAGAAACTGCGTGCGCCATCGCGGTGTGTTGTTGGCGGTTTAAAGATTTCGATTTCATGCTGCAGTAGAAATTCATACCAGGTATCCACACTTTCAATCTCGCCGATGATAAAGCCGATATGATCGAGATGCTGCGGGCCGGAGGGACGTTCATTCACCCTGTGCAGGGCCAGGTTATCATTACCTGAGGTCAGATAAACATTATCTGAATCCGGACGCCATTCAACCTGCATACCTAACAACTCGACATAGAAGGCTTCGGTCTCTGCAAGTTTTATAACGTTCAATGCGATGTGCCGCATACCGGTCGTTGCAGGTGGCCGTTTACTGTTCATGAGTTCTCTACCTTCGCAACAGAAAAAACCTTGCTCTCCACATCCGCCCAGGCTTCATCACCGAATACTCGTCGAATGACCAGGGCCAGGGCCATGGAGCCCCCGGAAAGCAATGCATCATGGAAGCTCTTCAGCGAGAAATCATCACCCTGCTGTGCCATCTGTCGTTCACGCAGGCAATTAATGAGCGCCCAGCCTGTTGCATAACCCATAGGGACACCGGGTGAGCGTGTGTACCATGTCAGATCGGCCAGCGCCTGTTCATGATGCATGCCCAGGCCGTCAACCATACGCTTTACCGCATCCTCTATCGACAGCCCACGACAATGCAGCTCGACATCCAGCATGATGCGCATGGCGCGCCAGAGACGATCTCTGAGCATAATAAATTCCTGTTCAGGTGTCTGGCTAAAACCCTGCTCCAGCATCATTTGCTCGCAATACAATGCCCAGCCTTCATACAAGGTAGCTGATGGGTTTAACAATCTCGGCAAGCTACGCGCAGCAGGGGTCATATTTGCCGTAACAAACTGCAGATGATGCCCCGGCCAGGCTTCATGTACGCATGTCTGGGCTATCGAGGCATAATCGTGTTGTGCCAGTTGTTCAGAATCGCTGCAGGGAGTGACGTAATACCAGGCCTGCTGCCGGGGGTCATTGGGCAGGGGCTCGTGATAGGCNGCAAATGGTATTTCATGGCGCAGAAAGGCCGGTGTATCAATGATGCTCAGGGTCTCTGTCTCCGGCAGGCTGACGATATCCTTCTTTTGCAGAAACCCGCGCACATCCATCATAGACTGGCGATAGCTATCAAGCAGTTGGTCGGCGGACGGATGGTTCTCGGCCAGTTTTGCTGTCATAGCGGCGACATCATCGTTACCGTTTAACACCATGCATGCCTCACGCAAACGGGAAGCCGTTTCCTCATACAGTTCCTGACCCAGCGCATGGATCTTATCCTGATTGATATCAAGAAAATGTTGAAAGCCGAGGATATGCCCGAAGTGTCGCTCGCCACAGGCAAAGTCGCCTGCCGCCTGTGGTAGCAGGTCGCTCTCAATACAGCTGGCAAAGTTCTCCAGTGCTATTGCTGCCTTACTAACCAGAGCTGCCAGGTCAGGTATCGCCTGCTCACATTCTGACAACCGTGGATGCCGTGGAATCGAGCGTATAAAGCGAGCCCCTTCGCGTGCAGTCTGTAACGATGACTTGATCCATAACGATGGTATTTTTTCAGCCTGGGTTCCGAGCTTCTGCCGTGCACCGCGCAGGTATTGCGGAATACTTGCCAGCCGTGCAGCAAGCGCCTGCTCGAAGTTGCCGACAGGACGAACCAGCAGCTGGTAAATCGCATCAACCGGTAGATATCGCTCAGGATCCAGGTAGCGCCAGTCTGACTCAAGCAGTTCCTCGGTCTCCAGTGCGGCACTGCTCCAGGCCAGCTCATAATCGATCAATCTGTCGGCATCCAGAGTCTCGGTATCCAGTTCTTCAAGACTGAACATCAGCTCGCGATTAAGCGTGATCAAGGCACCCATATCGTCATCGCCGTAGGGCTTTAACTGACCAGCACAGGCATCATGCCCTACCTCAACGGCCTGCTCCGGGTGATAACGAAACCAGGCTTTGTAGTAGCTTTCGAGGATAGTATCGAAGCGGTCGGCTGTTTCCTGTGGGTCATGCATTATCGTATCTCTTTACAAACTATTAATGCTTGATTGTGGGAGGCGCGCCCCGCGGCGAATAGTCGATGAATATACATTTACTGCTAGCACATTCGCCGCGAGGGCGCGCCTCCCACAACTATTTATT
>JGI24024J18818_10001117_pt1 | contig 10871 bp, 5 predicted proteins | sample Cruoilmetagenom2_FD_18818 | JGI IMG/M metagenome (IMG submission 18818) | reverse complement strand
ACAAAATTAAGTGGAATTATGACGCTTTTACTAGCGTTTGTAGTGCAATTTACTTTTGCACAAGAAAGAACTATCACTGGTACAGTCTCAGATGAATCTGGTCCATTACCTGGTGTTAGTGTACTAATTGAAGGTACAACAACAGGTACTGAAACAGATTTTGACGGTAATTTTGCAATCAATGCAAATAGCGGTGATAATTTAGTTTTCAGTTTTGTTGGTATGACTTCAACAGTCAGAACAGTCGGCATTGATAATGTTATTAATGTTACCTTAGTAGAAGATGACAATGTTTTAGACGAAGTTGTTGTTGTTGGGTATGGCATCAAAAAAAGAGGAGATTTATCTTCATCTGTATCAACAGTAAACTCTGTACAAATAGAGAGAAATAAAAACACTGTTAGTATTGACAATGCCTTACAAGGAGTTGCAACTGGAGTACAGGTTGTTGCACAAAATGGTAAACCTGGTAATGCTGCATTTGTTAGAATTAGAGGTGTAAGCTCAATTAATGCAGGTAATGAACCTTTGTATTTATTAGATGGGGCACAAGTTGACGAGGAAGATATTATTGGTGTCAATCCGTCTGATGTTGAGTCTATGAGTGTATTAAAAGATGCGGCAAGTACTGCTATTTATGGAGCTCGTGGTGCTAACGGAGTTATTGTAATAAATACCAAATCAGGAAGAAAAGATACTAAGGCTCTTTTTAGTCTTTCTTCTAGTTATGGAATAGGTAGTGAAATTGACAGAAATTTCCGAGTAATGAATGCTCAAGAAAAATTAGAATATGAAAGAGCTATTGGTGTTGGTGTTGGTGCTGGAATTACAGATAAAGCAGAGTGGGATAGATTAATTTCTCAAAATCATGACTGGAGTGATGACCTTTTAAAGGATAGTAAGATTTCTTCTATTGGTTTATCTGTAAACGGTGGTGAAGAAAAACTTAGCTATTTTATGTCAATAGCTAATGATAAAGATACTGGTATTATACAATTAATTGATGACGCTTTCGAAAGAACTTCTGCAAGATTAAATGTTACTTACGACGCTCGTGATTGGTTAAAACTATCTACTAGAATAGGTTTTTCAACTGTTCATGTACAAGACCCTAGAGATCGTAATAATGTGCAAAGTCCGGTTGTAGGTCGTTTTACTTTTAATCCATACGAACCTGTTTATCTTTTTGATGAAAATGGTGATCACCAAAAAACAGCACAAGGTCTAGACAAATACAATCCAACACATACTGGACTTAACTCTTTAGAACAAGTAAGAGCTCAACAAGTTAGTAATACTGACAACAGATGGGTTGGAGCATTTACTGCTGACATCAAACTGCATGAAAATTTAGTTTATACCTTTGGTGTAAACGGTAGTTACACGCAAACAACAAACACTCGAATAATACATTCAGGTTCAGATTTAGATGCAATTTTCTTTGGAACTCCAACAGGTCAAACAACTGTATTTAACTCATCATCTCTAACTGGAACTTTTTTAAATAAACTTACTTTTCATAAAAATTTCAATGAAAAACATGATTTAACAGCTACTGTTTTTTCTGAATATACTGAAAATAATTATGAATTTACTAGAGCCATTGGAAGTGGGTATGTAATTAATGGTCCAACAACTTTAGATGTTGCTGCTACTCCTCAAGATGTAGATGGAGACGATACTACTTGGAGATTATTTTCATTAGCTGCTAGTGTTGATTATGTATTTAATAATAGATTTATTGCTAATGCAACAGTTAGAAAAGATGGTTCTTCTAGATTTGGTAGTAATACTAAATATGGTGTGTTTTGGGGTGCTAGTCTTGGTTGGAATATTCATAACGAAGCATTTCTTGAAGATAGTGCAATTAGTTTATTAAAAGTTAGAGTGTCTGCCGGTACATCTGGTAATAATCAAATTGGATTATATCCATCTCATACTCTATATGGATATGGAACTTATAATGGTCAAAATACTGCTGTACCAACTCAATTTGGTGATCCAAACTTAGGTTGGGAAGAGAATTTCTCTTATGGTGCTGGACTTGAATTTGGATTTTTTAATAATAGACTATCGGGTGTAGTTGAGTATTACAAACGAACTACTTCCGACTTATTGTTAGATGTTCCAATAACCTTAACTCAAGGTGGTGGATCAATTACCAAAAATATTGGTGAAATTGAAAATTCAGGATTTGAATTTGAATTAAGAGGTGATATTATTAGATCTGAAGATTTTACATGGAGCTTAGGAGGAACATTTAGTTTATATGATAATGAAGTAACTAAACTTGCAGATGATAATGATTTATTTACAACATCTAATTTTTATACGGGTCTAAGAGTTGGTGAAGAGGTACACACTTTTTATCTACCAAGATATGCAGGTGTTAATCCTGCAAATGGTCAAGCCTTATTTTATGATGTTGACGACAATATAACTACAACTAATAATGGAGGTGAAGTATTTTTAAGTGGAAAGTCTCCGTTTGCCAAATTTGATGGTGGAATAAACACAAGTTTTAATTGGCGAGGAATATTTTTAAATGCAGACTTCTATTATAAAGGAGGAAACTATATTTTCAATACAGTTGAACAACAGCTGCTTTCAGACGGTACAGGTGCCAACAGCAACCAAAGAGTTGATGCTTGGAATTACTGGAAACAACCTGGTGATGTAGATGTTTTACCAGATCCTACGGCTAACAACCCATTTAAAAATGAAGCTAATGGAGACAGTGATAGATTCTTGCAACAAGGTGACTATATTAGGTTAAGAAACGTGCAAGTAGGTTATGACTTTCCTTCAAAACTGCTAGATAGAACACCAATAAGAAAAATTAAAATCTATTTAACTGGAACAAATTTATGGACTTATGCTCCATGGTATGTTGGCGATCCTGAAGTTGGTATTCCGTCAGGTGAGACAACTGGTACGAGAGGAATTATACCTGGTGAATTTAGTTTAAATAGTTATCCTACATTATCTTCCATATTATTTGGAGTTAATATTAATTTTTAAAAAATGAAAAAAATGAAAAAATATTTAATATTATTTGTAGTATTTATATCTTTATTCACTTCTTGTGATGATGAGTTAGATACATTTCCTACATCTCAGGTCGCAGCTGATCAAGCTTTTAAAAACGAAGGTGATTTTTCAAATGCTGTAAGAGGTATGTATAGAGCTATGCTTACTGGAAACTATTATGGAGGCCAATTACAAGGCTATGATGTAATGACTGATAACCTTCTTATAAGTGAAGAAGGAAGAAAAAGTCAACAATTTAGACATGACTGGGCTTATGATCCAAATACAGGTTTTTCAGGCTATATGAGTGCAGCATACACTGTTGTACAAAATAGTAATTTTATCCTTTTAAATATTGATAATTTAGAAGAAGGGAATTTTAAAAACAACATAAAAGGTCAAGCGTTAGCAATGAGAGCTTTAGCTCATTTTGACATTGTAAGGTATTTTTCTAAAATACCAACACAGTCTGGTGACGCTGGTGCATCTTTGGGTATGCCATATGTAACTCAACCGGATGTTAACGAACTTCCTGCAAGAATTACTGTATCAGAATATTATGCCAATTTAGTCAATGATTTAACTTTGGCAGCTGGTTTAATTGATGCCGATAATGGAGTATACCAAATGGGTAAAAATGCGGTTAACGGAGTTTTGGCAAGGGTTCAATTGCATAATGGTAATTGGCAAGCTGTTGTTGATGCGGCCAACAAAGTTACTGCTGGTATAGCCGATAGAGCTAATTATGTAGGAGTATGGAATGATTCACAAAACGATGGTGTAATATTTAAATTACAAAATGATGATGTTAGTAATGTTACTTTAGGTGTACCTTACAGTCAAACTGCAAATGGTATCAAAGATGAATATGTACCAGATTATGCATTTTATCAACAATATGAGGACGATGACATTAGAAAAACAGCATATTTTGAAACTAGCCTTTTTGGTGATCTTTCGTATAACCATATTATGAAATGGTATTCAAGTATTAGTACAACATCATTAGGTGTTGTTGATGCAAAAATTATAAGAGCATCAGAAGTAATGCTAACTAAAGCAGAAGCGCTAGCTGAAATGGGACAAGATGGAGCAGCATTAGATGCATTAAATAGTGTAAGAGAAAAGAGATACAGCAATTATGCTCCAGGAATTGAAACTGGAAGTTTTCTAAAAACAGCAATTGCTACAGAAAGACGTTTAGAACTAGCTTTTGAAGGTTCAAGATTTTCTGACTTGAAAAGAAAAGGAATGACTATTCAAAGATCTGATTTTGGTCATTTATCAGATGGAACAGGGGTGCCAGCCGTTGTTTCAACTTTAAGTGCAGATGATACTAGAATGCAAGTACCTATTCCAATTGGAGAAATGAATCTAAATCCTAATATGGTACAAAATCCAGGATATGGAAATTAATCCAATAAATTTAAAAAGAAATAAAATGAAAAAAATATTTAAATCATTATTTTATATCACGATAATGGCTCTTGTAGTTATTTCATGTGATGAAGACGAGACGACCTTTAATACTTTGAATTATCCTGAAGATGCATTTGTAGCTGTTGACGGTGGAGATATTACTGTTCTAGAAAGCACTACAGATCCAATAGATGTTTATGTAAATTATTCAAATACAACTGCTGGTTCTTCTTCTGAAGTTAAAGTAGATTTTACTATTCAATCGGATAATGCGGTTGAAGGTGTTGATTATACAATTGTTGACAATAAAACCCAATTGGTTTATCCAGTTGGTCAATTTGTTGATAAAGTTACTATTTTACCAATTGATAACTTCATAGAAGATGGTGATAAAATTTTAAACTTTACTTTAGATAATTCTTCGGTTAGCTTAGGCTATCCTGGGTCTATTGATACAGGAAAAGCCATAGTTATAACTTTAACTGATGATGATTGTGCCTTTACTTTTGACGATCTAGATGGTATTGCATGGTCAGGTAGTGATAATGTACCAGCCAGTCAAGCGGGTCCAAATCCAACACAGATATCTACATTATTTGATGGAACAAACCTATTAATGAATGGATTAGCCTTTGCATGGTTAACTGATACTTCTTATTGGGATGAAGTTGTTGTTGAGAGTGAACCAGTTATTGTAGATATGGATCCAGTTACTGGAGAGTTTACAATTTCTGAGCAATTTTTAGCTAATACAACATGGAATGGTGCTCCACAACCTACTTATAGCATAAGTGCAGATGGCCAATATTTTTCATGTTTGCAATTAATGGTAGTTAATTATACTTTATATCAAGGTGGTTCTGTTCTAAGACAATTTACAGAAACTATTGAATACTAATAATATAAAAATTTAATAATGAAAAAAACAATATTTAAAATAGGATTTTTACTATTAACATTTTTAATAGTAACTTCTTGTGAGTCACCAGAGCCTGAGACAAATTATAGTCCAGCAACGGATAACTATACTTTACCAGAAACTATTAATTTAGAAACTAGTAATATTACAAACAGTTCTTTTCAATTTACTTATGATGTAAGTGGAGGAGGTGAAGGGTATTATGTGGTAGTTGAAGGTGGTAGTGAAGCACCAAGCAATCAGGATGTATTTAATGGATCTGCTGATGGACAGATAAGTTCAGGTAGTTTTGCATTAGATGGACAGCCTGTTATTGTTGAAGTAAATGACGATTTATGTGATGATTCAACTTTTGATGTCTATGCTGTACATTTTTCTACTGATTCTTTTCTATCTGATAGCCCAACATTACTTAGTGCGACGACTAATGCAAATAATTTAGCCGGAACTTATAATACAGTTTCTAACGGTGCAATGAGTGGTAACTTTGGCGGTGAAATTGTTGTTGATTTTACAGGTGTTGTAACTATCTCAGATAATGGAGACGGTACTTTTACATTTGATGATACAACTGCAGGCATCTATCCAGCATATTATAGTGCATTTGCTTTTATAGATCCTACTTTTGCTGACCCTGTTCCTTGGACTTTTGAAGTTCCTTGTAATGATATGGGTGCCGCTTATTGGTCAACTTTACAAGCATTTGGTGATTATATCACATTTGAAGCCGTAATAAATGCAGATGGATCTTTGACAGTTCATTGGGAAAGTGCTTTTGGTGAAGTTATGGATGCAGTTTATACAAAACAATAATTTAATAGTATTTTTTAGATTATTAAAAGTGGGATTTCCTTTTAGGATTTCCCACTTTTTAATTCGCCCATTTTTATTCTAATTTTATTTAGTTAGAAAATAAAAAAAACCAGATAATTTAATGAAAATTATCTGGTTTTTTTTTATTTTTAATTAGACATTTACACTCTATCTTGGAGCCAGCTAGATATTCCTCATTAAAAACAATATTTTTATATTCTTCTTATATTTACAAGAAGTTGAAATTGAGTTTTTTTACTTATTTCTAAAGCCACAGCGTAGCTACTTGCTTGACAAAGAAGATATAGAGTTATTCTTTAACTTTTTTTCGGTTTTGTTCTTTTTTAAGTGATCTTGTTCCTTCATAGTACCAAACTTCCCCTCAATCTGGTTTTTTCTATTCCTGTTCCAAAAACACTACTTCTTGTAGTGGCATAAATAGCATCTGTTCAGTATATTTTTATTTCCGTTTCTTTTGGGGAGTAACTCATCCAATTTATTATAAACCTTCAATAAATCATTCATAAACAAATTTTATCAAAGTTTATTCAATTTGCTAAAATAGGTTAATAAAATCTAGATGATATTTTAGATGTTGATATTACTCTTCCTATTTGTAATAATAATCCAAAAGAAGACTATTCTAAAATAATTTTTCATATGGCAAAAAATAGTTTAGGAGTAATTGTTTAAAAATTCAAATATTTACTTAAGAATTATTTTTTTACTAATACTTTTTTCACCTAGTTTAATCTTTGCATAATAAAAACCTTTTGAATAGTTTGCCATATCTAAATTATAACTATTACTATTAGCCGAAATATTTTTTGCATCTAAGATCAATTTTCCAGATATATCGAATATTTGAATTTCAATATTATCGTATGAATTTTTCCAGGTAATAAGATAATTACTAGATGACGGGTTTGGATATATCACAACAGATTTATTTAAAACATCAAAATCATTCACTGCTAAAGTACCTTCTTGAATCACAAAATCATCAATTACAACACCTTCATCATTAATACTTGCATCCGAATGAAACACAAATCTGAAAATTATATTAGATTCATTTTCTAATTCTGATAAATCAAAGCTGTATTCTTTAAAACCGTTACTAGAACCAGTCCATTGCGCACCAGGGCAATTTTGACAATCATTAGAAATTTCAACACTTTCAAAAATTCGATCACTATTATACCAATTTGGATCTGAAGCTTTTCCTAATACAATCCAATTGGAGTTATCTAAAGAATATTCAACATAAATAATATCAAAATTTTCTTGTAGCTCAAACGCCATGTTAAAATTAATTCTAGGATCATCAATATTAGTTAAATCATAACATGGAGAAACTAATAATGATTTTGTTTCATTTGGATAATTATTTGTTGCATGCGTAATATAAGCTCTAGTTCCTGAAGTTACAGAATTTAACTTTGCTTTGTTTGGAGTATCAATTACCCATAAATTATTTTGATTTCCCTCGTCAAAACTTAACCAATTTTCGTGAAAAAAGTTAAAAGTATTGATTTCAGTTGGTGAATTATCTTTTTCATTAATACTGAATGAACTCGATAAGCTATTATTTGAATTATCTTCATCTCCAGTTAATATTGCATCCACAATTAACTCATATAATTTAACATCCGATTTATTTATTACCGGCAATGAGATCTCCTTTTCTTGATCAATATTCAATGTACCATTCCAGACATATGGGGTTTGAGATACTCCATCAATTGAATAATTAAATTGTATTGTATTAATTGTAGTTGAAACTCCAGTATTACGCACTTTGACTTTTGGAACAACATTGTCACCACAACTAATATCAACCAACTCAGTAAATTCAACCAAATTCACGTCCGTATCAAATGGAATAAACTGCTCACCAACATTTACGGCAAAAAAGGCATCTTGAGTTGCCTTTCTTTCGACACTATTACTTCCATATAAATTTGATGCAACTTCAATAGCACCATCTCGTGTATCCATAAATGTTGAATTAGGCGATAAATAATCTCTCAATGTTAAATAAGCTATTTCTTGTGACTTTGTCATTCCAATTCCAGTAACATCGTAAACATCGCCAGCATCATTCGAACCTGCTTTACCCTCAACTAAAATATAAAACCAATGGTTTAACACTCCACTGTTGGTGTGTACACCGCAATAATCATTACCTCCCCCACCTCCGGCAGGAATACAATTATCACTTGCATCTATATAATTAATTCCATTATAAGTATCGGGATCACCTTTACTTTTAGGGTCACTCATAGATCGCAAAGGGTTTGATAAAAAATCCTCTCCAATCAACCATGTTTCATTATTTGGATTTGTATTTGTACCTGTTCCCTTTGCCATAAATTCAACGGCTGCTCCAAAAATATCAGAAAAACCCTCATTAATTGCACCTGATTCTCTTGCATAAACCAAATTTGCTGTCCAAGTAGTAACTCCATGAGCCATTTCATGGCCTACTACATCTATTCCCGTTAATGGATCTGGAGAGCCGTCACCATAGGACATAACAGAACCATTCCAAAAGGCATTAAAGTAATTAGTGCCAACATGAACATAGCTTCTTATTTCCATTCCTGCATCATCAATACTATTTCTACCTAATAGTGTCCAAAAATCGAAAACATTCATTGCTCCCCAATGTGCATCAAGTGCCGCATTATCTCTAGCTGCATTATCATACTCTGCAGCTGTCCAGTTATTATCGTTATCAACAAAGTCGACTTTTGTAAATTGGTATGTACCATTTGTAGGTGAATTCTCAGCATTATAGGTATGTACATTTCTTGAATCATCGTTTAGCGTAAATGTTCCATTTGATTCGGCTTTAGTTTCAATTATTCTATTACCACTATATCTAGTATCTGCTGTACCAGAACTCAAAAAACTGGAGTGATTGGCCACATTTTCTATTTTTTTATTAGACCTTAAACTTCCTATATTATGAATATGCTTAATAATTGGTTCGTTATACAAAAAACTTCCATTATGAGCGTCAATATAAACAACTCCCCTACTTACGGGAACCGTAGCGTATATATCAAATTTATAAGCCAATTTAAAAGTTATAGTATCTTTTTCAAGTAATGGAAATATTACCAACTCTCCTTCAGGTTTTTTGTATGAAATACTTTTTGCGGCTTCAGCATCAGCCCATAAATAACGCTTAGCGTCAATATGTGAGATTGCTTTTTGAAATGCTCTACTTGGAGTTAGATTAGACAATAAACTCAGTCCGCTAGGGTTATATAATTCTCCATTAATTGAAATTACATTACCATCTTTACTATGAATTATCATGGTTCCATATTCTATTTTTATATTTTTATAGAATTGTTGAAATTTATTATGCGTTATACCTTTTCTATCTATAATAGGTTTGTTTTGGACAAAAGTGCTATTCAAATCCAATCCATAGTCATTTACAAATATTTGTTTTGCTTCATCAATATTTATTCTATTGCTAAATTTAATTATTTTTTGATGACCTTTGGAATTGGGATAAATTTGACCAACTACATTTAATGGCAATAGTAACACCAATAACATGAACAATCGATAATGATAATTTTTATACATTCTTTTTTATATTTTTAATTTTATTTTGCAATTTTTTTGAGTTAAGAAATACTGCTTTCAACTTCAATTTCCTTATTACAAATTTATCATTAAAATCATTTATAATAAATCTTTAGCAAAAATACATTATTTTACTGTTAATTTAAAAATCTCTAACATTGGTTTTTCTTTTAATCAAATTCAACATTTAGGATACCTTTATTTTATAATAATAATTTAAACACTCATGCTTTTATTTGCTGATACTTAAAAAATATTCCATTTTTTAAACTATTTTGAGTTCGTTTTATTTAGACTACTGTTTAGACTGAAATCCGCCATAAAGATCCTTTTATAAACATCATATGCTACAAATTAATTATCCAATTTTAAATTATTCATCTCAATATTAAAAACCATTATTACTTGGGTAAAGAAAAGTATTTTAGATTTTTTTACTAAAATTAATATTAGAGATAAATAAGAATCAATTAGATTAAATAATAACATAGTATAAACATAGGTATATTAACAAACAGTATGAAAAAGTTGTTAAAGCATTTTTATAATAAAACTATCGCGTTAACAATTATTTAACTTTTTTTAAACATTTTACGGTAATTCCTTGGTTTTTTAACTTTTTATTAAGATTTTTGAGGCAAATTAATTCAAATAATTATATAATGAAAACAAAGTTAAGTGGAATTATGGCGCTTTTACTAGCGTTTGTAGTGCAATTTACTTTTGCACAAGAAAAAACTATTACTGGGGTTGTTTCGGATGAAACTGGAGCTTTACCGGGTGTTAGTGTAATAATTGAAGGTACTACTTCAGGTACTGAAACTGATTTTGATGGAAATTATACCATAAACGCGAATAGCGGAGATGTACTTCGTTATAGTTTTGTTGGTATGACAACCGTATCAAGAACCGTAGGTTTAGAAAATATTGTTAATGTAACAATGGTATCTGAATCAAACACTCTTGACGAAGTCGTTGTAACTGCTCAGGGTATTAAACGAGAAAAGAAAGCTCTTGGATATGCCGTAAGTGAAGTTTCAGGAGAAGAAATGGAACAAAAACCAACTGGTGATGTAGCCAG
>JGI24024J18818_10001116_pt1 | contig 10877 bp, 9 predicted proteins | sample Cruoilmetagenom2_FD_18818 | JGI IMG/M metagenome (IMG submission 18818) | reverse complement strand
TCAGAAGCGACTTTTCGATGGCCAAATAATTTCTTTGAATTCGAATTTGCTTCCTTGAGCTACTCGCAATCCGAGAAAAATCAATATGCGTATATGTTGGAAGGATTTCGAGACGAGGAGTGGAATTATATTGGCACGAAGCGTTTTGGACGCTATACAAATCTTCCAGGTGGGACTTATACCCTGCGCATTAAGGGATCCAATAAAGATGGTAATTGGAATGAAGCTGGAAATTCAGTCCAGGTCACCGTGGTACCGCCATTCTGGATGACCTTGTGGTTCCAGGTCACTGCAGTGCTGGTTATCGTTGCGGGAGTATTTGCTGGGTATAGGATGCGGGTCAGGAATATGCAATCCCGAACGCTGGAACTGGAAGACCAGGTTGCGGACCGGACAAAAGAGCTGGCAGCGCTTAATTCCATCGCGGCGGTAGTGAGTAGATCCCTAGATTTGAAGAAAATTCTCGACGATTCATTGATGAAGATCCTGGAAGTGCTGCAAATAGAAGCGGGTGGAATATACCTGATTCAAGATAGACAGGAAACGCTGAGGATTGAAGCAAATCAAGGCTTGAACGATGAAATTGTTGCTGAGATCAATAATTTGCAAGTTGGAGAGGGATTTTCTGGAACAGTGATTAAAAGCGGTGAAGTTCTGGTAGTGCCAGATGTTTCAACGGATCCACGCTTGACTCGCTCAATTATTAAGGACGAAGGTTTTCATGCTTTGGTCGTTTTGCCGCTGGTCTCACGGGGGCAAATTCTGGGGTCAATGTTCTTGCTCACTCACGAATACCGTGAATTCGGCGACAAGGACATTGAACTGCTGACAGCAATCGGCGGTCAATTAGGAGGTGCGATCGAAAATGCGACGTTCTTCGAAGAGGAACACCGGCGCTCGGAACAATTCCGGGTATTGGCAGAAGTGGGTCGCAGGGTAAGCACGATCCTCGACGTGAATGAGGTGCTGGAAGAGGTGGTTAGGTTGATCCATGACACCTTCGGTTATTATCACGTGGCCATCGGATTAATTGAGGGTGATGATGTCGTCTACCGGGTGGGCAGCGGTGAGCTTTGGGATAATGAGAAATTCCAATTTAAACCTGCCCGCTTGAGAGTTGGTAGAGAAGGACTTTCTGGATGGGTCGCCGCGACAGGTAAACCATTAGTGATCCCAGACGTCAGCAAGGAGCCACGTTATGTATGGATGCGCGGCAGCCAAACCCGATCNGAACTCACCGTACCTATCCTGGCNAAAGGTCAGGTGATCGGTATCCTGGATACGCAGAGTGACCNGATTAATGACTTCGATGAAACCGATCTCGCCGTGCTGCAATCCCTGGCTCACCAGGCAGGCGCAGCTATAGAGAATGCCCGGTTATATGAACAGGCCCAGCAGGCTGCAGTCCTCGAAGAAAGAGCCCGGTTGGCCCGTGAACTGCATGATGCGGTTACCCAGACACTCTTCTCTGCCAGTTTACTTGCCGAGGCGCTGCCAGCTTCATGGGAAAGCGATCATCAAGAAGGTGAAAAGCTGCTGGATGAGTTAAAACAATTAAATCGCGGCGCACTGGCTGAAATGCGCACATTGCTGATTGAACTGCGACCATCAGCATTGATTGAGGCCAATTTTGGAGATTTGATCCAGCAGCTGGCTGAAGCTGCCAGCGGCAGGGAAGGTTTACCAGTTGAGGTTGAAGTGAATTGCGAGTGCACCTTGCCTCCGGATGTGCATATTGCACTCTATCGCATCGCCCAAGAAGCTTTGAATAATGTGGTCAAGCATGCAAGAGCCAGCCAGGTAAAAGTCCTCGTGAGCTGTTCCCATTGTTCCGCTGGGAAGTTTGGCGAAGAAAGACCAAGGGAAATCTTATTAATGGTAGCTGATGATGGGATGGGTTTTAGCCAGGGTCAGATCCAGCATGACCAGCTGGGTTTGGGGATAATGCGTGAAAGAGCAGAAGATATCGGTGCACAGCTTGAAATTGAGAGTGAACCGGGCGCAGGGACCCGCATTACTATTCATTGGCAGGGATCTGATCAGAAGGAATAGCATCCTGATGTATCCAAGGCGATGAATCTTGGATAAGGTCGAGTAATACTGCGATAAAGATATGAACGATCTGAATCCAATTCGAGTAATGATTGTTGATGACCACGGCATGGTGCGCAGAGGTCTATCGGCATATCTGGCCAGTGAATCCGATATCATTGTCATGGCGGAAGCGAGAGAAGGCCAAGAGGCAATCCGCATCTGTGAAAATGATCAGCCAGATGTGATCCTGATGGATCTGATCATGCCGGAGCTGGGAGGAGTAGCCGCGATCAGGATCATTCACAAGCGTTGGCCTGAGATCTGCATCATCGCCTTGACCAGCTTCCAGGAAAAAGAACTGGTCCAGGAGGCTCTCAAGGCTGGAGCAATCAGCTATTTGCTGAAAAATGTCTCCGGACAAGATTTAGCGGCGGCGATCAGGGATTCGTATGCGGGCAGACCCATGCTGGCGAAAGAAGCTGTGGCAGCATTGATCCAGGCAGAAGAGGATATTGATCTGGGACGAGATTTGACCCTCCGGGAGAGGGAGGTTTTAGGCCTGCTGAGCAAGGGATTAACCAATCCAGAGATAGCCCAGCAGCTAACCGTCAGCCGTTCCACGATAAAAGCCCATGTCAGCAGCATTTTATCGAAGCTGGGTGTTTCTAATCGCGCAGAGGCGATTGCCCTGGCAATTGAGAAGAACTTAGTGGATTAGAAATATTAGCCACCTGGCTATGGACCAAAACTCCTCTGCTGTGGGATGCACCAGAGGAGTTTTTTTTGTATATTCTAATTAGAAAGAAGCCACAGTTTATGTCCGAGAAGCGATAGGACCAGATGGAGAAAACGATCATGGTAAACCAGGCTGTATATTCGATTTATGCCCATCACCACAAAGAGAAGCTGATGCAAGAGGCACAGGTGAGCCGGTTTCTAACAAACAGGCAGACCTTTTCCCAGAANAGTAATAGAAATCCAGTTTCAGTATTTACCTGGCTGCTGAAGCGGATCAACCCCGAATCCAATTGGGACAAAAATAAAGTTCACGGTGCCGAGAGCAGTTTGAGTGTTGGGTAATCTGCCATAACTGCATGGGATTAATCCGTGGTGATAATTACTAAATAAGGAAGTTTAATGCACATCGTAATTGCAGATGGAGGGGCGGCAGCTCGCTTCGCAATGTGTACATTGCTTGAACAGCATCCGGGGTGGCGGGTTGTAGGTGAAGTTTCGTCTGCGGAGCAATTATCTGGGCAAGTTGAAGCGAAGAATCCAGATGTCCTGCTGCTGGAGTGGAATTTACCGGAGTTGAAGGCCGAAGAATTTATCGCATCAATCAATGAAGAATATCCAAAACTATCAATTATCGTTTTAAGTGAGCGACCTGAGCTGAAATCCCAAGCTCTGTCCGCTGGAGCAGACGCATTTGTAAGCAAAGCAGATCCTCCTGACCGCTTGCTGGATGCGATTTCAACTATCTCAGCGAATATCAATTAATACCCTGAAGAAAAATGGGAGGCTGCAATGACCACGACTGAAATCACTTCAGCTTTTAAAATCATACCTGAGAAGAAACGAACAGCTGATCTTGTGCGTAAAACTGGCTTGTTCATGCTGTTATTGATTTTTGGTTTGATCGTTTTTGTATTTGGCACCAGCTACTCTGACAGGTTTGCCTCCAATTCCAGTGGATTATTTAAACTGGCCACATCCGGGATATTTTTTGCACTGACATATGTCAGTGGGCGCTTTGAGAAAACGAAACCTTTCCGGAGCATCTTATTCGCTTTTTTCATCGCTTCATTTGTTAATGTGGTCACCTGGTATTTCGCGGTCTTAGTCCGCGATAATATGTTTAATTTGCTTGGAATCTCAACAGCCACAATTCCCGGAATGACTGCTGCAAAATGATCTGAAGCAATTCTCGCAGTTGGCACAATTCTGGTGCTGGTGAAACTCTCCGGTGATGATCTTGGGTCTGTTTACATCAAGCGGGGAAATCTTACTTGGGCTTTGAGGATTGGTTTTTTAGCCCTGCTGAACCTGACCGCGACAGCATTTATCATTACCTCTTTCATGGACCGGGATATTGAATCAATAATCCCCAACCTACCCTGGTTCATAGTCTTTGCGCTCGCGAATGGGTTTATGGAGGAATTGTGGTTCAGAGGTTTATTCCTGGGCAGACTGCAGCCCTTTTTTGGTGAAAGCGGAGCAGTCTGGATGAAATCGATCTGGTTTGGTGTCTTGCATATCCTTGCGGTTTATGTCTCCGGGATTGCTGCGCTGATCTTTGGCGGGGTGGCTTTCACGCTGGGATTTACTTTTGCCTTACTGATGCAGAAGACAAAAACGATTTGGGGAGCCACGATTTTTCATGCTGCGGCAGATCTGCATTGGTTCATCGCCCTCGGTTTTTGAGCAATACCACCAGGTTTAATTAGTGATTGGAAATAGGAAGCGCCAACGATCATTTAATGAGCAGATAAAAGCTCTGGGAGGAAATCGATCATCCCAGAGCTTTTTAGTTTTTAGGGTTGAGTAAATATTCAACAATCAACGATATACCGGATGAGGTTGGTTTTATATTGTTCGTGAAGTTAAATCGAATCAGAACAACCAAGATGTGTAATAGGAGCAACAATCATTCGGAATTTGATAAGGTATTGGTAAGAATAAAAGAGATTAAACCATATGCTACATTATCCGATTTTAAAACTTATGGTATCCAAGGCCTGAAGAGGTAATATAATAGGTTGAACAATTTCTAACGAATTATGGCAATCATAATTTATAAACAAGGGAGAGAGAACAATGAATTTTCCACAGAATCGTTTAGCCAGAGCATTTTTCGTGATCGTGATCCTGATGGGGGGCATCTTCAGTGTGGTTTCCCCGGCACAGGCACAGGGGATTAGTATCAGCGTTGATGATTCGGTCGCCAGCGGGGTGGTGGTTGAAAACGATGCCTTCCTGGCAGGAACAACCGTCAGAGTTGATGGTGATGTAATTGGGGATGTATTCGCGGGTGGCTCTCTCGTCGAAGTAAATGGGAACGTCGATGGCAGCCTGGTTGCTGTTGGGCAGAATGTGGTGATCAACGGTGCCGTGGGTGGAACTGTTTATGTGGCGGCTGTAACGCTCGATTTGGGTCCTGAGGCTGAACTGGGGAAGAACGTTTACTTCATCGGGGCCAGTGTAAATACCGAAGATGGGTCAGTTGTCGATCGGGACCTGATCGTAGCCAGCATGGGCGCCAATCTTTCAGGTGAGATCGGCCGCAATACGGTGGGCATGATTGGTCCCTGGGAGCTGTTCAAATGGTTCATGGACCTGATCGGTCGACCGGTATTTGAACCTGGGAGCAGCTCGAGCACATCTGATCCTCTCTATCGCGCGGCAGCTCAACCGGTGATGTTCTCGGGTTTTATTCCGCCTTTGAATTCACTGCTGCCAGTTGATTCCATAAAATCGGTATCCGCTGAAGCTGGAAAGATCATTCAAGCAGATCAGCTGGCTCAATCAAGCTCCGGTGTTGATACGGAACAGGTCACAAAGTGGCTGCGGGGTATCGTTGAAGAGTTCATTACCCTGCTGATTTTTGGTCTGCTGGGAATCTGGCTGTTTGCTTCATTCTTGAAACGCAGCGGGGAGAAACTTGAAGCAAAACCCCTGCAGTCAACTGGGATCGGGTTGCTTGGGTTGGTGATCTCGGTGGCATTGATCGGGGTGGTGATCTTAGTAACGCTCCTGATCCTGATGCTGGGTGTTGGATTGGGTGCGCTTGGTTTGTGGGACCTGGCCTGGGGTGTATGGGGAGTAGGTTTCACCAGCTTAGGTTTGGCGTTCTGGCTCTCACTGCTGTTTGTCTCGTACGGCACAAAAGTGATTGTGGCTTTCCTGGTTGGCACATTAATCTTGCGCCGGTTGGCACCAAAATCGCTGAATTATAAGATCTTGCCGCTGCTGTTGGGGCTGTTGATTTACGTACTGCTGGCCTGGCTGCCGTACTTCGGTTGGGTGGTGGCTGTGCTGGTGAATGCCGTAGGTCTTGGCGCGGCCTGGTTTGCATTTAGAGATATGGGTGGTGAAAGCTCAGAAGAACCTGCCTTGGAAGAAGTGGCAGAAGCCGAATAGGCAATTTGCACAAACAGCGAGCCCGTTCCAGCCATTAATGGAGGAACGGGCTTCTTTATTTAATTCAATTCAGGCAAAGTGACTTTATCTGTCCGGGATACCAAGCACACTAGGATTAAAGTGCAATAGGAGTGGTATCGATCTAGCGCGTGTTTGGAACCAGTTTATTTAAACGAGACATGATCTGGGATTAATGTGATCTGCGCCAAATTTCTTCAAATTTTCGGATGCGCCGCTGGATGTGCCAGGCATATGGGTCCGCTTTAGCACGTTTTGAGGTGATCAGCTGCATGGCCTCATCAGCGGAGTACCCTTGACCGACCAGGACTGAGGCGGCCATCGCTACGCTGCGGTGACGACCTTCCCGGCAGTAAACCAGAACACTCTCACCATTTTCCATCACGGGCAAGGCAGCATTAACACCTCTCACTAACTTGCCGATCGGTATGGGTAGGAAGATCGAATCAAATGTGCGCAGGGTGAGCATCCTGAAGGGAGGTTGGCGGTAAACGTCTGCGGGGCGGAAGAAGATCATGTTGAGGATCAAGCGCACGTTCATGGCTCTGATCGCATCCGCAGATTCAGCCCGCGGATGGGCAGCTATGTACAGTTGCTCGGTGATCTGGGATATGTCCATAAGTAATAGAGATTGGTCCGTATTGACCTGCTGGAATTAATCCAGTTTTAGCCGCTTGCCAGATGGATCTCATCCGGCAAGCTTTAATGAAAGTTGAGTTATTATTTGCCAAACAGGGATCGGTGGGTTAATCCCAACTGCGACCCTCCAGTTCTCTGCGCAAAGTATCCTCCGCTTCCTTGGGCAATGACGTCTGCAGCACCTTACCGTTATACTGCCTCAAGGCGGCCACGGTTGGATTGGGGTCATCACCCCGCACGATGAAGAAAATCGCCGAGCTGCCAGGTTGTAAATCTTCGGTAACTTCTTTGACAAATTCTTGGCTGACACCGGTGTTCGCCATTTTTCCAAGCAGCGCACCGCCGATTGCACCCAGGACGAGTCCACCAATGGGGAAGAAAACCGAAGCAAGCAGCAAGCCCAGCAAGCTACCCCCAACCGCGCCGATCTTTACACCCCGATCAACCTCGTTCTTAAGGTGGACCTTGCCATGATCATCTTTTACGATAATCGCCGAATCATTCAAGCTGAGATGACCGGTATGTTCGATGCTGCTCAATGTCTGGCGAACTTTGCCAGCTTCATCGGGGTCATCAAAGCTTATCACGACCAGGTATGACATATCTCCACTCCTTCTATTTGATTACCCCTCGATAAAGGGGTTGGTTGCGGTGAATAATTGTTAGATTATAGCATGTCGATTATTTCAGTAAAATAATCCCAAACGTGGTTTTTTAATACCTGATTACAACGCAGATCCTGGCACTGATTGGCTGATGGGCAAGTCAAAGTCGCAACCAAATAGAACCAAGTAGAAATCCTTGCATTTTTGCAAGATTTCGTTATACTTTAAAGTACAGCCCGGAGAAGTAATTTGGGGTTTTGCAGCAATCTAAATTAATATTTCAAAGAAGGAGAATTTATTATGGCAGAAGCCACCATGACGACAGAAGAAAGGGTTTTTCCCTGGTGGGTGGTGCTGATTGAAGGCATCGCCGCTATTATTATCGGTGTTTTATTATTAGTTAATCCACGTATCAGCACAACAGTCCTGATTCAATTTCTGGGTATCTATTGGTTCATCGTTGGGATCATCGATATCGTGCGCATCTTCATAGATAGCTCGCAGTGGGGCTGGAAGCTGTTTTCCGGCCTGATCGGTATCTTGGCAGGTATCGCCATCATCCAGTACCCATTATGGGCTTCAGTGCTCGTCCCAACGGTCTTGGTTTGGGTTTTTGGTTTCTTCGGGATCATCATCGGCGTCATCGGCCTGATCCAGGCTTTTCAAGGTGCAGGCTGGGGCGCGGGTATCCTGGGTATTCTGAGCATCCTATTTGGTCTGCTTTTGCTCACCAACGCCTTTGTTGCTTCGTTTACCCTGCCCTTTATCTTCGGCATCCTGGCTATTGTCGGAGGTCTGGCGGCACTGGTAATGGCGTTCCAGATGCGCTAGGTTTGATCTTAGAAATCAACAACATTTTCAGTACCAAGGAAGCCACACTGGTGTAATTCTCACCCTTCTCCGGGGAAGCCAGTAGTGACCTAGAAAAGAGAGAGTTTGGCAAGCAGGTGTGCCGAGCTCTCTTTTTGTTAATATTCCTGGATTGATTTGAATGAAGATAGGCACACTCCGAAATCGATCTAACTATCAGGATTTTGTATGGTTTAATTGGTGTGGCAGGTTATAAAAATTTCGATATTGTCATATCAAAAATCAAAATATATATACCCACAAAGTTCAAACAGATTTTCTAAACAAACGGACCAGAGCAGGAGATTTTTGCGAAGGATATAATACAATTCTATTGATAGATATAGCAATCAGGAGAGAGATTGATGTCAGAACAAGCAGCTGAGCAGCCCGAACAAAACACAATTGAACTGCAGCTTAAAGGAACCGATTACTCAGTCGTACCCGGGAACCGGATCTCAATTCCACTGGGATTAGTGAACAATGGGGAATCCGAAGACCACTTCGAGGTATCGGTACGGGGGATTCCGCTGGATTGGGTCTCGATCGCCACACCGGTGGTAAGACTCAGCCCGGGTGAGGAACAGGAGATTACCGTGGAGATCGAGGCTCCGGAAGCCTCCCAGGTCCGGGCTGGACAGTACCCGATCACCATCAGGGTGATCAGGCAGAGTGCACCTACGCAGCGGGTCGAGCAGGAGGTCACTCTCACCGTAGCTGCCTTTGAGGTCCAGGGACGGATTGGGGTACTGATGGAAGCAGTGCAGTTCTCGGTCGCACCCGGCAGCAGCGCCTCTGTTCCGATTGTGTTATTGAACCAAGGTCTTGTGGAGGACAGCTTTAAATTATCCATCGAGGGGCTGCCAGTCAGTTGGGTGTCAACCTCCTCCCCGGTTACCAGGCTTGGCGCAGGAGAACAAAAGGAAGTCATCCTAACCCTCCTGCCGCCGCGCGATGCCCAGAGCAAAGCCGGACGGCATACTTTTAAGTTGATCGTCACCAGCCAGGAAGCGCCAGACCAATCAGCCAGCGTGGATGGCACATTAACTGTGGCTGCCTATTCCAGATTCAGCTGTGAGATTGCGCCTCCGCAGGTGGAAGCGGGAGAGCAAGCGAGAGTTATGGTCACCAACCAGGGCAATATCCAGGAGAGCTATACCCTGACCTGGCAGAGTGAAAATGACAGTCTTGAATTTGAACCCGGCGCGATGCAGACTTTGAAGGTCGCGGCAGGAGAGACATCTGCAGCTGAGTATGTCCCCGATCTGCGGCAGCGCCCGATCATTGGTGGTGAGAAAAGCTACCCTTATTCAGTCCTGGTGCAGTCGGCAGGCAAAGAAACCCTGACGGTTGGCGGAGATATGCAGGGCAAGGGCATGATCCCGGTGTGGGTGATCCCGGTGCTGGNAGTGCTCTGCCTGGGTGCGATCCTAATTTTCTACTTGTGGTTTCAGCAAGGTGATTCAAAATCAGCCCAAGCGACCCAAACGGCTGAAGCTGCTTTAGGTGGGATGGTTTCCGCTACCCAAACCGCAGCTTTCAACCAGACTCAAGCTGCCCAGGAAGGTGAGCGCGATTCGGATGGTGATGGACTCAGCGACCAGTTTGAACTGGAGATCGGCACCGATCCGAACAATCCCGATACGGACAGCGATGGTCTCTCTGATGGAGAAGAAGTCCTGCGCAGGAATACTGACCCGCTCAACCCGGACACGGACAGCGACCAGTTGAGCGACGGGGCCGAAGTGCTGGATCACAACACCGATCCACTGAAAGCCGATACCGAAGAAGACCTGTTGATTGATGGAGAGGAGATCCGCCTGGGCACCGATCCGCGCAACCCGGATACCGACAACGACGGCCTGATGGATGGTGTGGAAACGCTACCCTGTCCTGACCCGCTCAATCCAGATTCGGATGGGGACGGCATAATCGATGGCCAGGATCTGGATCCCTGCGATCCCAACAATCCCTCGCTGACGGCGACTGCTTCGGCTGCCGTGCCCACGGCCACCCCGCTCACACCGACGCCGCCACCCACCGAAGCACCACCAACCGAGGTGCCCACCCAGCCGCCAGTGGTGCCGCCAATTTCGGGGACGATCGCCTTTGAATCGAATCGGGAGGGAACACCTGGGATTTATGCCGTAGAAATGCCCGATCTGAACATCACACTGATTTCGAGCAGCTCGGGGCTCGATACGCAGCCAGCTTATTCTCCGGATGCCAGCCAGATCGCTTTCGCTACCACGCGGGATGGCAACAGCGAGATCTACATCATGAATGCCAACGGCGGCAACCAATCCAACCTGACCAACAGCCCCTCTGAAGATTTGTACCCGGCCTGGTCCGCGGATGGCCAGTGGATCATCTTCACTTCGAACCGGGATGGCAACCAGGAGGTCTACAAGGTGCGCACCAGCGCAGCTGACCTGACCAACCTGACCAATAACCCGGCCAACGATTCGCAGCCCACCTGGGTCTCTGATACGGGTTTGTTCTCCAGCGCGGGAGAGCGGATCGCCTTTGCCACGGACCGGGACGGCAACCAGGAGATCTACATCATGACTTCTGATGGCGCAGATCCCGCCA
>JGI24024J18818_10001115_pt1 | contig 10880 bp, 11 predicted proteins | sample Cruoilmetagenom2_FD_18818 | JGI IMG/M metagenome (IMG submission 18818) | reverse complement strand
TAATGATTGTTTTAGATGTATTTTAGCATAGATATCACAGTACTTACTAAATGCTATATTTTAGATGGCTAAAAGTTTACATAAAGTACAATCAATACAGTAATGAGCATAGGGGCTATTGATGGACTTTTTTAAACTAAAAGAAAATACAACAGATGTAAGAACCGAAATAACCGCAGGGTTTACAACATTTATGGCAATGCTCTATATCGTGCCTGTGAATGCTTCTATTTTGAGTGCTTCTGGTATGCCTTATGATGCACTTATTACCGCAACAATAGCTATGACGATCTTTGCATCTATACTCAATGGGCTATGGGCAAATACTCCCATTGCTATGAGTGTGGGGATGGGGTTAAATGCCTATTTTAGTTTTGGATTGGTCAAAGGGATGGGAATCCCTTGGCAGAGTGCTTTGGGGATAGTATTTATTTCAGGAATCTTGTATGTCACCATCAGTATTACGCCTGTTCGACGTTGGCTCATTGAGACTATTCCTTTAGATATTAAAAGAGCAGTGAGTGCAGGGATAGGGGCTTTTATTGCTTTCATAGGATTGCAACAGCTTAAGATCATTGTTGACAGTCCCTCTACATTACTTACNCTTGGTNATTTTGGTGATGTTCATGTNNTGCTTGGTNTGTTTGGTTTAACTCTTGCCATTTTCTTTACGGTTAGAAAGTATAANGGTGCATTTATACTTTCTATATTTTTCACTACACTACTTGCTTGGATCATTGGCATTGAAAAATTACCCCAAGACTTCATCTCTATGCCTGCATCTATGGCACCTATAGCATTTAAGTTGGATATCGCATCTGCATTAACGTTCTCTTTGATACCTGTCATTATCATCTTTTTGATCACGGATCTTTTTGATACATTAGGCACTTTGGCAGGTGTGGGGATGAGAGCAGGTCTTTTTAAAGAAAAGAAGTCGATCCCTTTACAGAAAACCATAGAAGCTGATGCTGTTGCAACGATGGTCAGTGGTCTTGCTGGTGTGACAAGTACGACTTCTTTCATAGAGAGTGCCGCTGGTGTTGAAGAGGGAGGCCGAACAGGACTTAGTGCCATAGTTGTTGGATTGCTTTTTATTCTACCTCTGTTTTTGCTACCATTCTTTCAAGCGATTCCTTCAAATGCCATTTATCCTATTTTGATCGTCATAGGGGTGATGATGTTTAGTGAACTTAAACATATAGACTATGATGATCCTGCCGTAAAATATGCTACTTTTTTTATAGTTATAGGTATGCCTCTGACATACTCTATAACAGATGGTCTCTTACTTGGTGCACTGGTCTATTTGCTGATAAATCTCTTTTTAGGGAAGATCAGGGAAACCTCTCCGGCTATGCTGATATTGGCTCTGGTCGGTATTGTGATTTTCTTTATTTTATAGGAGTGGTCAGGTATGATATTTAAAGCAAATTATGTCGATATAAAACATAGAACAATCTTCCCTGCATCAATGGAAATAGAGAATGCAAAGATAATCTCTATCACTCAAATAGAAGAAAAGCTTTCTACTTATATTTTACCCGGCTTCATTGATGCACATATACATATAGAATCTTCAATGCTGGTTCCATCGGAGTTTGCACGATTGGCAGTGAGGCATGGTACAGTGGCAACGGTTTCAGACCCTCATGAGATAGCAAATGTTTTAGGGGTGAAGGGTGTTGACTTTATGCTTCAAAATGCTCAAGATGTTAATTTCAAATTTAATTTTGGTGTATCTCCCTGTGTACCTGCAACACCATTTGAGACAAGTGGTGCTACTTTGGATGCAAACAAAGTGCAAACACTACTCAAAAATCCAAAACTAAATCATCTGGCTGAAGTGATGGCATTTCCAAGTGTCATAAATGATGACGAAGAGATACTGGCAAAAATAGCAGCAGCAAAAGCATTAAATTTACCTATAGACGGACATGCTCCGGGTCTTAGTGGATCTGATCTGAAAAAGTATATCGATGCGGGTATCACTACAGATCATGAAGCAAGTAGTTATGATGAGGCAAAAGAGAAGTTAGACCTTGGGATGAAAATCCTCATAAGAGAAGGTTCAGCAGCTAAGAATTTTGATGCACTCTCAGCGCTTATAGATGCGTATTATGAAGATCTTATGTTCTGTTCTGATGACAGACATCCAAATGACCTTTTAAAAGAACATATTAATGCCTTGGTTGTCAAAAGTATAAAGCAAGGTCATGATATTTTTAAAGTGCTTCAAATTGCTTGCATCAATCCTGTAGAACATTATAACTTGGATGTTGGACAACTTAGAGTGGGTGACAGTGCTGACTTTATAGAGATTAAGGATCTTAAAGATTTTGAGATACTCCGTACCGTCATAAATGGAAAAGTTGTAAGTGAAAACGATCAAAGTATGATCAATTCTATTAAAATAGAACCTGTAAATAATTTTCATGCACTTAAAACTTCAGCATCAGACTTTATGTTCGAGAGTGTATGTGATGAGGTGGAGGTTATTCAAGTCATAGACCATGAACTTTTTACAAAAGAGAAAAAGTACCATATCCATCAAGATGGAACTTTTTGTGTAGATCTGTCACAAGATATTTTAAAAATAGCAGTTGTGAATCGCTATGAAAACAGAAAACCTGCTGTAGCTTTTGTAAGTGGTTTTGGACTTAAAAAAGGTGCTATCGCCTCTTGTGTAGCCCATGATTCGCATAATATCATAGTAGTAGGGTGCAGTGATGAGGAGATCTCAAAAGCTGTAAATCTGATCATTTCTTCAAAAGGTGGCATATCTGCTGTGAATGATGAAGACCAGATGCATCTTCCTCTTGAAGTTGCAGGTATCATGAGCAGTGATGATGCTTTTCATGTAGCTTCAAAATATGATAAACTTGATAAGTATGCAAAAAATATCCTGGGTTCTCATTTAAGTGCACCGTTTATGACTCTGTCGTTTATGGCTTTACTAGTGATCCCTGAAATTAAACTAAGTGATAAAGGACTTTTTGATGGTAGAGAGTTTCACTTTATTCCTGCTTGTGTTGAAGAAGTTTAATTTTGACCTTTGACTTCTTCTCTGTAATATTAGAGGTGCTCTAAAGATATCAAGTTGTCAATTCAATTGAAAAACAAGATAGAGATATTTGATTAAATATTTACAATAACGTCAAATTTAACTTCAAATCAACATAATCTATACATATATTTACCATTTACTTGACTTATAACTTTAAATACCTATAATAAAACCACTAAATAAAAAATCAAGGATAGTTTATGAGAAAAATTTTATGGATAATGGCTTTTGCTATGGTTTCACTTTCTGCGAAAGATACAGTTGATACAAAAAATTATGTAAGTTCAGTTCAGGCAAAACAGATGGAAGTAAAAGAGTTGTATAAGTTGATCAAAGATGATGTAGAAGATTTTTATATTGTAGATATAAGAGAACCCGATCAGGTAGGACATGGTGAGATATTTCATCTCAATCTTGTGACAATTACAAGAGGATATTTGGAGTTTAAGATAGAAAATCAAATTCCTGATAAAAAATCAAAGATCGTAGTGTATTGTTGTACAGGAAAAAGAGGAACGCTTGCAGCGAAGACACTGAAAGATATGGGATACACAAATGTCTCTTCACTTAAAGGCGGGATAAGACAATGGGTTACAGACGGATATCCTCTTGATACAGTATATGGAGAAGTCTTTTTAAAATAAATGTACTCCAAGAGCATTTCATCCCTCCTGTCAGGGCACAATTTAAATTGACATACTTAAAATATGTCAATTTGACATATTTTTTATAAATTTTCAACCCTTCGGTTATAATAACACTAATTAAAGGAGTAATTATGATCGTTGGTATAGAAGGTACAGTAGAAAGAAGAGATCCAACCTTTGTGCATCTGAATGTAAATGGCATTATTTATGAAGTTCAAGTCTCTATCAATACTTCAAATGCTATTACAGAAAAAAAAGTAAAGCTTTTTGTAACACAAGTTATCCGTGAAGATGCCGATCTTCTTTTTGGATTTATGGATACCAATGAAAAAAAGATGTTTGATACGGTGTTAAAAATAAACGGTGTGGGTCCAAAAGTAGGGCTTGCTATCTGTTCCACCTTTACCCCAAGCACTTTTGCAAAAGTAGTAGCTTCCAAAGATGTGAGTATGCTAAAACGTGTACCGGGCATTGGACCCAAAGCTGCTAGTCGTATATTGGTTGAGTTGGCTGATTTCATCGTTGATGGTAATGAAGAGAGTGGTAACTCCGGTGCATTGGGTGAAGCAGTAATGGCATTGGAGAGTTTAGGGTTTAAAAAAGATGCTATTCAGAAGGCACTCTCCGGAGGTTCTGGTGATACCAGTACATTGGTGAAAGAAGGGTTGAAGAAGTTACAGAGACTGTAACGTTATTTGCCGTTTTTATGCAGCATAAAGTTCTTCAAGTATATTCAATAGCGGAAGAAAAAGCATCTCCACCTCTGACATTTCAATATTCCCCTGATTGGGAAAGAAAAAATGATTGTTTCGGTTACGCCGAGTACGGATAATGATATAGATCATCTCTGAGATCAGTGTTTCTTTCTGGGGATCAAAAGAGATATGTCCAAAGAGTGATTCTTCTGCACTTCTTATTGCTGTACTGATGGTCCCTGTATTGATCTGGGCTATGTAGTCTATCTCTAAGGTTTTGAGTGTTGCCTTCAGCCATGCATTACTAGATGAAGTAACCCGCTTTCCATACTCACCATGGGCTCTTTTCTTAAAGAAAGATATGTGATATTTGAGTAAACATGATTTGAGTAAAACTTCTGCTGACAGTGAGATATCACGCCAGAAATCTACGGCTTCAAAAGGGGTCTGTTCAGAAACAGTATTTATCTTAAAGATACCGTTTTTGTAGGCAAGCACATTTTGATGTGTAGCAAGATGTACAGCATAGTCATGGTTTTCTTTGGCAATATTGCTAATGTCTATAGTTGTCACTTTTTAACCTCTTTTAAATATAAACTCTTTTACTTCTTTTCCAATGGCTTGAGCCACAACACTGCACTTTACGACAAAAAGATAATAGACAGGACGCTCTGCAGACTGATAAAGACTTTCAAAGTTCCCCATCCCTTTGGCCAATACGATATCGGCACGATCGAAAATGGCTTTTGACTCTGTATTGATCTCTTCAAGATCATATCCGGGAGTTGCAACACCTGTATCTGTGATATGCGCACAGTTTTTGAATATCTGAGCCTCTTTGCATGTCACATCATTGATGATGGGTTTACCTCTGACAAAGTAATAGACTTCTATATCATAGCTCTTTTTAATGGTCTCTATCAGCACTTTGTCAAAGATATGTTCACCGACATTATCACCGATGAGTACCATCTCTTTAGCAACTTTTAGTTCACTCTCAAATGTAAGATAATCATCAATACCAAAGGCTTGATGAAAATGGTTTTGGATCATTTCACTCAGATCAAACTGGTTTTGTGCACCAAAATCGATAACATTGCCGATGACAGAGAGTTTAAGTGCATCAGGAATGGTTTGTATGAAAGAGGTATCGATATTCAGTGCTTCCTGTGTCGCACGTTCTTTTGCAAGAGCAACGGGGTCTTCTTCTCCGGTGATATCTGAGATAGCTTGATATATCTCTTTGGCGATCTGCGGAGGGGTATAGGTCATGTCATGATCGATCAGGATCTGTGCAGTGCTATCAAATACTTTTTTACTTGTGTTATCATCCAACTCCAGTAACTTGGTGACTTTGAGGGACTGGTTAAATAAGCAAGCTATACAGTCAGATTTAATATTCACTTCGTGCTCTCCCTTTTTGACGATATTATCATAATTTTATCATTATTACCCCTTCTTGTTCTTTTAAAGGTTTGGGTATTTACTTGGTGGGGTAATATTAACCAAAGGTAATTCAATACATAAGTCAAAAAAAAGATTTATAGTGATATGCTTCGAAAAATAAATAAAGGATAGTATCATCAAAGCATTTTTAATTAAAATACTATTCTTTTTTTATCTAAGTTTCTCTTATTTGAGTGCTGCACATATGCATCATGAGTGTGATGAGCATGCTGATGCATGTGAAGTCTGTGTTATAGTCAATAATTTTCACAGTGCAGATATTCCTGATTCTCAGATACATATTGCTTTTCTTGAATATACCTATTTTAGTTATGCTCATTTTAATGCAACTATCCCATATAAAATCCAAAAAGGTTTCTACAGTACAGCTCCTCCTTCATACTAACACTATCTACAAAACAATCATAAAAATATATCAACAGAATAAATGAAGGACAACTACATGAAAAAAATGAAATTTTTATTTGTAGTATTACTGCTTTTAACGTTAAGTTATGCAGAGAATACTACAGTAAAACTTACCTATGAAAATTTTGATTTTGAAAATTCAAAGAAAAAAGATCAGGGGCAAAGATATGGCCTTATATTGAGCCATAAAACAGATTGTGCGCTTTATCAAATAGCCTATGACAGAACCAATACAGATACCTTCCAGCCACCGCTTCCGGAAGACTTGCATGTCAACAAATATTATCTTAAATATACACATATGCTAGAAGGCAAACAGTCAGTGAATGTCAGTTATGCAACTATAGATGACAATCTTATGAAAGAGACAGATGGTGGAGATATTTATGGATTGGGTTACAGATATGGTGCCTTTGCTTTGACACAGTATTTGAGTGATTATGCACATTTTAATGTGTATCAGACCGATTTGAAATATACATTTAAAAAAGATTTTTCTGATGTTGAAACGAGTACAGAACTCATAGGAAAGTACATCCATCTGCAAGACAGAGAGAGTAATCCGTTCAGTGCAAATGCAAAAGAGGACTATTTTACACCTGGTGTGAAATTTCATGCACATTATCATGACTTTCATATGGGAGCAGGGGCATTTTTTGGTAAAAGGGTTTTTGCTGTGATGCAAAATGGGTTTAGGGTACAGCATCATGCGATGGAGTTCAATGAGACCTATATGGTTGGATTTGGAAAACATTTCGGTGCAGCTGATCTAACTTTAAAATATACTTATCAAGAAGCAACGGAGATACCTATCAACAATAAGAATGTAGAAGTGCAAAATATTATTTTACAGTTGGGGTATCGTTTTTAGACTTTATGTGCAACTCTTTTTGCAGAAACAAACTTGTCGGCATAATAGCCGTGATGAACAGGAGAAATAATAATGCCTTTCTTTTTTGAAGCAGCATGGATGAATTGACCATTACCCAGATAGATACCCACATGGGTCACAGGGATGCCACGTTTTTTGTCTGTAAGGAAAAAGAGCAGGTCACCTTTTTCCAAACTGTTTTTATCAACACTTTGACCTTGTTTAGACTGTGCCCATGCAGTACGTGGGAGATTGACATTATGTTTTTTGTAAAGGTATTGTACATACCCTGAACAGTCAAACCCTTGTGGTGTCGTACCTCCCCAGACATACTTTCCGCCTTTAAAATACTTGGCATCTTCAAGAAGTTTTTTTCTGTCTGCCTCAGAGATATGATAGGTTTTCCCCGCTTTTTTTGCTTCCTGCTGCGCTTTGGCTATACGTTCAGCCCTTTTTCTTGCAGCAGCAGCTCTGAGTGCGAGGTTTTCTGCTTTGTGCAGTTCATTATAAATGGCTTGAAATGAGTATTCGGTAGATTTTTGATTGATGCAGGCATTCTCTGTATGTTTGATATTTTTACTGTGTATAACATTACCTTTTTTATCGGTAATAATAAAAATATTTCCATAAGTAAATGATAAAATAGTGATTAGAATAAAAATTTGTTTAAACACAGCACAACTATCCCTCTTTTTTATTAGTATATCATACTGAGATATAAAAGTATAGAGGGTATCTTGTGCAGTAATCAGATATAATACCGCTATGGATAAAAATATTGTAATTATAGGAGGAGGAGCAAGTGCATTGATGCTGGCTTCTTTACTTCCAAAAAATAGTGCAACTGTTATAGAAAGCAATGCCAAACCGGGAGCTAAAATACTGGTTTCAGGTGGTGGAAAATGTAATATTACCAATGAACGTATGGGAGCTCAGTATTTTCTTGCCGATAAAGCATTTATACAACATGCATTGAAAAGTTTTAATGAAAAAGCACTTTTAAGGTGGTTGGAGAGACAGAACCTTATGCCTGTTCTTCGTAAAGAGACGCAGTATTTTTGTAAAGACTCAGCCAAAGAACTTCTGGATATTTTTCTTAAAGAGAGCAAAAAACAGAAGATACTTACAAATGAAAAAGTGCTGGATGTATCTAAAAGAGATGAAGTTTTTTATGTGAAAACAGATAAACGGACAGTGACTGCAGATGCAGTTGTTATAGCATCGGGAGGATTAAGTTTTCCTAAACTCGGTGCTAGTGCCATAGGGTATGAGATAGCTGAACATTTTGGCCACAGTATAGTGAAAACAGCACCTGGTTTAGTAGGTTTCACAGTCCAAAAAGAGCAGTTCTTTTTTAAAGAGCTCTCCGGTGTCTCAACAGAAGTAGAGATAAAGATAGGGGATGAAGTATGCAAGGGCGCGCTTTTATTTGCACACAAAGGCATGAGCGGACCTGCTGTGCTGGATGCTTCACTGTATTGGGAAAAAGGAAAAATAGAGATAGATTTTTTACCTGGCTTCTCATGGAACTCTTTAAAAGGCTCTAAAAAACAGATATCTTCACTTTTGCCGATGCCAAAACGTGTTACTAAGGCATTTTTACTACAATTTGATATAGAAGATAAAATGGGATCTAAATTAACGTCAAATGAATTGGCATTGCTTCAATCACTCAATCACTATACTTTTGCGCCTGCGGGGACTTTTGGTTACTCAAAAGCAGAAGTAACAAAGGGGGGTGTTTGTACGGATGAAGTGGATGCTTGTACGATGATGAGTCATAAGGAAGATGGACTTTATTTTATCGGTGAAGTGTTAGATGTTACGGGGAGACTTGGCGGATATAATTTTCAATGGGCATTTTCAAGTGCTTATTTATGTGCAAAAAGTATGAAACATTAAAATTTTATATTTTTTGACACTTTTTTGACACTTTTATGTTGTATAATCTAGCTTTAATAAAGGGGAAACATATGAAAATCAAGATTTTACTGGCGATAGCGTTTGCTGTTTTATTGAGTGGGTGTATAGGGACACCAGACTCTGAAGGTTGGAGATATGGTCAAAAGAATGAGTTTCTAGAGATATTGGAAACTGATAAATATATGTCTATCTGTAATCAACAGGCACTTTATGCAAAAGTAAAAGAGAGTGAAAATTCTAAGCTTATGTCAAAGTTACTTGTAGCCTATACAAAAAATCTTGCTAATGGGTGTATCGTTAATGCATCTCAAGAAGAGGAGATAGTTGGAAAAAAAGTTACCACTTTTGGAACTTATTCTCAAAAAGTAAGTGATTCAGATATTAAGATGAAGCTTAAAGCAGGGCAGAGTATAGAGCAGATATTAAAACCGTATGTTCCTGAGTATGACCAGTTCTCTTGCCTTACGAGAAGTTATAATATTTTAAAGAAAGACCATAACACTTCAGCAGATACGCTTCGTAAAGTCCGTCTTAACATAGAAAGAGTGAAGTTAATGAAGCCGGATGTTGGAAAGAATTATGCTTTGATAAATATACCTGAGTTTGTTGTTCGTATTATTGAAGACAAGAAAACAGCAGTTGCAATGGGTGTTGTAGTGGGTAAGCGAAAAATGAAAACACCTGTATTTTCTGAAGATCTCTCCTATATAACGCTAAATCCTCAATGGTCTGTTCCAGATAGTATCGCCAGAAATGAAGTAATTCCCGATCTGTTAAAAGACCCGGACTATTTGACAAAAAAACGTATGGTTATGCGTTCATCGTATAATCTTAATTCAGAAAAATTAACGCCTGGTACAGTAGATCTGGAAGCATATGTAGGTGGAAAAGGTTATGTACCATTTAAATTTATTGAAGTACCTTCTAAGAAAAATGGTTTGGGACGTGTGAAGTTCATCTTCCCAAATCACCATTCTGTATATATGCATGATACACAGTCAAAATATCTCTTTAAACGTAAAGTACGAACGTATAGCCATGGATGTGTAAGACTTGAGAAGCCCAATGTCATGTTAGATCATATCGCAAAACATTATACCTCTACAAGTGCTGAAGATATCAAAAAGATGTATGACTCTTTGGAAACACACTATGTGAAAATAACCAAGAGGTTGCCAGTGCATACTGCATACTTAACAACGTATATGGATCAGTGTAACAACTTGTTACTGTTTAATGATATATATGGATTTGACAAGTTACAGAAACTTAATTTTTAACAAAGTGTGAAGATGGCAAGAGCATGGCTTATTTTAGCTGATATCCTTGTTACTCTTCTTCTTTTACTTTCCCTTATACTTTTTTATCTTTACCCTCCCAAGATGGAGCAGATCAACAACTATGTTTTACCTTTAGAGCAGAATAATTTTTCTTTAGACAAACCAGAGCTAAATGATATAATTACATTAGAGGAGCTAATGCGTATGGGAGAACAAAAGAGTGAAGAAGCATTTACAGATGCAGAGAAGTTTGTGGATGTACCCCTAAAAGAGAGTTTAGAATCTGTTTCAGCAAAAATAGGTGATCCTCTCTTTATACGTATTTTTAAAGAGGAGTCACTCTTAGAAGTATGGATACGCTCTGGAACAGAGTATCAATATTTGAAGAACTATTTCATTTGTGCCTACTCAGGGGATCTTGGACCCAAGCTGGAAGAGGGTGACAGACAATCCCCAGAAGGTTTTTACAAAGTAAAAATACACCAACTCAATCCAAACAGCAAGTTCCACCTCTCTTTTAAT
>JGI24024J18818_10001113_pt1 | contig 10884 bp, 11 predicted proteins | sample Cruoilmetagenom2_FD_18818 | JGI IMG/M metagenome (IMG submission 18818) | reverse complement strand
AAAAAAACAAACTACACGATCCCCCCATTAATACCAATCACCTGCCCTGAAATATAAGCCGCCTTGTCTGATGCAAGAAATGCCACTAACTCCGCGACTTCATCAGGCGTTCCAGCACGCTGTGCCGGCACCATTTTTTTAATTGTTTCTTTATCGAATATGTTGTCAGTCATCTCACCCTGGATAATTCCCGGCGCCACGATATTTGCCGTAACACCGCGGGAGGCCAGTTCCTGTGACAGTGACTTTATCGCCCCATGCAGCCCTGCCTTGGCCGCAGCATAATTGGCCTGTCCACGATTACCCAATTGACCCGCGATGGAGGACATTGCAATAACACGCCCCCAGCGAGTACGCATCATTGGAAGCAACAATGGCTGCGTTACGTTATAAAAACCATGCAGGGACACGTCAATGACGCGATGCCATTGTTCGGAACTCATTCCTGCCAGTGGTGCATCATCATGGATGCCGGCATTGCTGACAATGACCTGTATCGGACGATCTGCCAGTTCATTTTCCAGTACCATCCTGCTAGCTTCAGCATTGGTAACATCGAAACAGATACTTTCAGCAGAACCACCAGACTCGATAATCGATGCAGCTACCTGCTCTGCACGTTGTGGCCGACTCGCGGCATGCACGATGACATGCATCCCCTGTTGTGCCAGTTTGTGACAAATCGCTGAACCAATGTCGCCACTACCCCCCGTAACCAGTGCCTGTTTCATTTCCTAATCTCCATTAAAACTCCTGTCCAGAAATCATTTCGCGGCTCTATGTGTAGTCATTGCACCCTTCGGGCATTCCCTACGGTCACGAGCACCGCAGTGCGGCAATCTCCCTGTCCCTGGTAAAAATGCATTGAGATTGCTTCGTCGCAGGCTCCTCGCAATGACAGAAATTTTGATTCAAGAGCTACTCATTACCGTAAGCCTGCCCTGTACCAGCAAGCGGGTCAAAGCATGCAAGCTAAATGTATAAATCATTCCGTGACTATCTCCAAATAAACGCTCTGCCCGCACCGTTAGCGGATGATCAATATCATGTAGCCAGCTAACCTCAAATTTGACATCACGTACGGCCGCCAGATAGGACGATTGCGTTTCAGTTGTATGCTTCGAACTTAGCAGGCTCCCGTGTACTGCCATTGCCTGGGCACCGTATTCGATTGCTGCCACTGAAGATAGCCCCTCTTCACTTCGCAAAGGGTTATTGGACTGCAGATGACTACTCGTTTCGCAGCTAATTGCCCTGCTATCCCATTCCAGCACTCTGTCCAGCAGGCACATACTACCGCTATGCGGTATTAAACTGCAGAGTTCATCTCGTTCAATCATTGCATTGCAGACGAAGCTCGAGCCCCTGCCCGTGTTGATATGGCAGGCTAATGGTAGCAGATTGCATTTGCGCAATACTCTGCAACAACGGCAAACACTGCGCCGCCGGGTTCGCCTGTCGTAATTGCTCGAACCCCGCATCATACATAGTAGTGGCTGTGGCACCCCTGTCTTTAATTCCTGCAGACAGGCTGTAGCGCGTTGGTTCAGGTACCAGCAGCATCGCCACAGCAATGGATGCCGTTATCTGTTTTTGAGAGAGGAATACCGGTGGAGGCACAAGGTCATAGGCAATCAGCAGCACCGGGTGCTCATCAACAACAACCTGAGACATTGCTTCCAGCAGACCTATACTGAAAGTCTCATCACCGGCAGCAATGCTTGTTGTAGCCGCACGTGACCCGGTTGCAATAGACCAGTAACCAGCAGGAGCATTGTGAACAGAATTATGGAACTGAGTCGGAGACACCGGTTTTCCCGGCAGGATCAACGCAGTGAGTATCTTGTCGACTATATTAAGATCACCGCTGGAACTGGCGAACACCGATGTCAGATCAGGATCTGAAGCCTGCACCATCGATTGGTCCAGCATGGCATCCTGCGCACATTGCAGAGCCAGTTTTATTGTATCGGTGGTACGACGCCTTTCGTTGGCCGACAAAGAGGATGGTTTTAGCGCCGGGAGTTCTACCGAGATGTCATAGGGGCTGTCTGACATTAGCAGTTTGCTGCCGATTTCCCAGCTTTCTATGCCAGGCGCCACCATACCGAGTCCGGCTATCCCGACAGCTTTCATAATGCCCATCCTATAACCAGACTCGCATTACTGCCACCAAATCCGAAGGAATTGCTCATTACAATATCGACCTGGGTATTCTTTACAGATACGGAATCGAGAATAATATTTGACTGTATCCGGTCATCAACACGGCGGGTGTTAAGACTGACTGGTAATAGATTATCTTCAATAGCGATACATGAAAATACAGCGCCGACGATTCCTGCAGCACCCAGTGTGTGACCGGTAAAACCTTTGGTTGATGAACAGGGATTATTGCCAGCAAATACCGTCATCATGGCCCTGTCTTCTGCCAGGTCATTTGCTGGAGTGGCTGTACCATGTAGATTGATATAGTCGATCTGAGATGGCGCTAGCCCTGCTCGATCCAGTGCCTGCCGCATGGCTTGCACTGCACCTGCACCCTCGGGATGGGGACTGGACATGTGCCAGGCATCAGAACTTTCACCAACCCCAAGCAAACTTAATGCATCCTCCTGATGCCCAGTTTCAAGCAGGACAAAACCAGCCGCTTCGCCAATATTGATGCCATCCCGGTCTACATCTGCCGGACAGCAGGGTTTTTTAGAAACCAGCTGCAGAGCATTAAAACCATACAGCGTCATCTGGCATAAACTATCAACGCCACCGACAATAGCCGCATCACANAGACCCGCTTCTATATGCCGTGCGGCGGCCGCAAACACGCGGGCACTTGATGAACAGGCGGTTGAGATTACCTGCGCCGGCCCATACAAGCCCAGTCGCTTTGACAGATAGGCGACGGGAGAGAAAATATCATGTGTCGTCTCGTAGTTGAACCAGGCTGGCAGCTCACCCGTTTCAGAGGCACGCGCCGCATAGGCCATTTCTGTCTGCTGAATACCGGATGTCGAGGTGCCGATAAACAGACCGATTCGTTTCGCCCCATAGCGCACTTTCAGATCTTCGATCGCCTCAAAGATACCATCCTGTTGCAAGCCCAGCTCTGCCAGGCGATTATTCCGGCAATCAAAATCTGCCAGTTCTTCTGGCAGAATGACATCATCAACACCGTCAACCTGACCAATATAAGTATCAAATTCAACGCCCGCGAAACCATTTTTTTGCAGACCGGTTCGTGATTGTTTCAGGGCTTCACGGTTCGCCGACAAGCCTGTACCGAGTGCAGTTGTTACGGTAGAGGCAGTAATTGCTATTTTTTGATTCATCACAGCATTATATGTAAAAAAATCTATGCATAACCTGTATTCTGCTACACGTTGGTGTTGACCTTTTGTAGGTTCGAATTCATTCGGACAAAATCTGTGCGAATGAATTCGCACCTACAATATCGTGTCCCCTTTTACCTTTCCTCTTTAACCTGCCTTTCAGCAAACAACCAGGACAATACAAACGCTGCTACCACCCCACTTGAGACAGTGACACCTATAGCATGCAGCACGGGTATCTTCGAAAACGCTAGCATAGCAAAAACGACAAGGCTTGAGATACTGCAGATCATTAATGAAGAAGTGACGATGGCGGCTTCATCCCGATCATGACGAATACTGCTGAAAAACAGTGCATAGTCCAGACCCAGACCGGTAACCAGCAACAGGGAGACCAGGTGAAACAGGTTCAGGGGTTCACCCAGCCACAACGGTACCATTGCCGCAAACAGTACCGCCAGTATCACCGGCACTATCACCATTAAACTCCGGCGTACATCTCTTAGGCCGATAAACAGCACAAGCATGATCACTGCCGTTACCCAGGCAATGCGTGACAGCATCTCCTGGCGAAAATCCAGCATCAATGCGTTGGTGCTGGTCTTGAGATTTACAAAAGTTACCTGTGCTATATCCGCTTCATTGACTAATATTTCCAGCGCCACTGGATCTACCAAACCGGACAGGTGAATGACTCCTGTAACGCTGCTTTCGTTGTTTGATAACAAACCTTCAAGTGCAGAGCCAGGGACAGAACCTCGCAAGTCGTCCGGGCTGAAAGGGCTTAGCAATTTCGTTTCTACCACCGCATCAAGAAAAGGACCAAAGCTCTCGGCTCGAAAGGGTAAGTCCTGTAAGGCATCATGCAATCGTTCTGACAGGCTCTCCCGATCAGGCAGCAGGGATTGCCGGTACTGCTGAGTGTGGATAGAGGGCAACAGGTCTGCAGCTGATTGTGTCTCTGACAGATAGCCTTTGCGAATTGCCTCTGCCAGCATGGGTTTCAATTGCTCCTGTTTCCGCAGAACTTCCTCGACATTCTTAGCCACGACACGAATCAAGCTGGTGGCCTCCGGTGCGCCCAAACTGCTACGCAGCAATCGATCCCGTTGAACAAGTTCAACAGGAACCGGGCTTAAGGCAGCGATATCGCGCGACCAGATATCTTCTGGCAGAAAAGAATCATGCTTGATCATACTGGACAGACTGACCAGGCTCACTAGCACAAAAGCTATAAAAGCAATTCCAGCCATGAGTACCCAGGGTCTATTCTTCGACGACAACACAACAGATTCCAGCACAGTTCTATGACTGGGGACATCTTTCTTCAGTGCCGGTAGAAGTGTTCTGGTAATCAGTGCAGCCGTAATTAACCCTACGAGTGAAAATATCCCCAGCTGGGAAAGACCGCTGAATTCGGTCCATACCATTGCCCCGTAGCCTAAAGCCGTAGTCATTACCCCGAGCTTCAGTACCGGCCAGATCCTGACCGCTGCCTGCTGTAGAGTTTTCTCTTTTTTGGCATGCATTAAAAGATGAACCGGGTAATCAATAGCAACACCCAGCAAGGTGATGCCAAAAGCCAGTGTAATCCCATGGATGCTGCCATACAGCAGTGATACCAGTGCCGTGGCGATTAACAGACCACCGGCTAATGGCAGCATAGTTAATAACACCGCCGTGCCACTCCTGAACACTATATACATGAAGAGTAGCATGAAGAGGCCAGCAACAATTGATAGCTGCCTNCTTTCCTTGCGAATCTGGTCCCGTGCAGCAACGGCGAACAACGGCGACCCACTCACTATCAGGGAAGAATTTATTCGCCCCTTGTTCTGCTCGAATGCCCTCTGGATAAGATGGTACGCCTTCTCCTGAGCATCAATATTACTGCCTGGATCTTTACTACTCGCAATCAACAGCGCACGATTTTCTTTACTGGAATACCAGGTACTATTGCTGGTCTCAAGAGCTGTCTGGCTGCTCTGCAAGCTGTCGGTAACACGCTGCATCACAGCGGTCGGATCAGACACCAGCAGACGCTTACTGAAACTGGAAAAAGGAGAAGCCATCTCCTCCAGTCTCTGCTGAAAGGCATGTCTTAATTCAGACACCGAGAATGAATCTTCGCTCATCGTTTCATCAAGCAAGTAGCGGTAACTGAACAGGCGCCCTGCNAGNCCATCATCTGTTACAGCAGGACCATTTAACACTGAGGAAAACAACCCTGATTCACGCAGACTAGTGGCCATTTTCTGACTCTGAGAGATAATCTGCTGCTCCTCGACATCACTCGCTTCGCCGGCAATGGCAATCAACCAGAGCCTGGATGCAGGCCCTTGCTGAAATTCTTCCAGCAGTTGTCGCTGTTCATCATTCCGGCCGGAAGGCATGAAACTCGCGATATCCGTTTGTATCTGTGTATTACTGAATACCTGCAGCAGAGCAAGAGTGAGAAGTACGAACCAGCTTAAACGTATCAGGAGCCTCTTCCTGACCAGCATGACTATTCACCCACCTCTGCTTCACCGGCTTCATCTGAAAATAACCGCATACGTGTCAGGTCACCATTGCTGTCCTCAACCATATACAACAGGATCCTGTCGCCGATCCCCGCAAGCTGGAGGCTTTCTACGTAGTCGGCAAGTTGCTTATCTTTCGGGTGTAAAATGATTTCCCATTGCCCCACCGTGCCACTGAACTCGATGTCATAATGTTTTTGCAGGCTGGTAAGATCACCAGCCAGTGTCGCACGGAAGGATTCGACAAATACCCGTACTACAGGAAGCTCATCAAGATTACGCGTTCGAGACTTGTCGCCCTTTTCGATGGTTACCATCTTGTTATCGATGATGTAACGAATCCGGGAAGGTTTAAATACGCTACGCACCAGTTTATCCGGAGCAATATATTCAAGCGTGCCTTCACTGGACAAAGGAGCCTCCAGCAATTCCATTTGCTTTTCTTCCTGGTANCGGACTATACGGTGCTTGACCGCTGCCATTGCCTGCATGAGGCTTTCAAGNTCATCAGCCTGGGCAGCCTGAACAGGAACACAANAGAATAAGAAGATCAGCAGAAAGCTTTTATTTTCTCTCGTTATTATTCCCCAAAGCTTGCTATAACACCTATGTAGATGCGAATTCATTCGCACACCTGGCTTAACGATACCTGTAGCAGATATATTTAAGCTTTGTGTTCGAATAAATTCGAACCTACACATTACAATCCCCCTCTTCCCGCAAGCCTGTTTAATCACCATCCACATATGTAGGTGCGAATTCATTCGCACAAGAATTTGTGCATATTTGGAGTATGTTTGTGCGAATAAATTCGCACCTACAGTAATATTAATTATCGCGCTGCCAGAAATCATAAAAGTTGAACCAGTTATAGGGTGCCTTTCTGGCGTATTGTTCCAGTCTTGCGGCGTATCGGCAGGTGAACTCTTCTATCGCCTGAGGTCTGTCCTCGCGTTTCACATCAGGCACATCAGTCAATAAATCAAAATAAATCTGGTAACGGTTACCACCCAGGTAGAGACCAAAACAGGTAAAAACAGGTACTTTTAAGGCCAGCGCCAGGATTGCAGGCCCTTTTGGGAAACTGGCAGTCTCACCCATGAACTGGCAGCGGATATGCTTGTCATCTTCTAACGCCCTGTCTGCAAGCATTGCCACCATGCCACCGCCATCCAGGCATTCTTTCGCCCGCAGCATGGTGTCCGGACGACCTATCGGCAGCACTGTTTTTGCCACTTCAGGCGCCAGCACATTGAGAAAGTCGGTAATCGACTGGTTCTGCTCTTCATGCATCAGAATCCGCAACTCAAAGGTATCGTGATAATGATGCACACCGGTAGCGCGCAATACCTCAAAACTACCCAGATGCGCACCAAACAGTAAACATCCCTGGCCCTTTTCAATGTAGGCCAGAACCTCTTCAGCATTAAACGTTTCGATATTGAATTGTGACTCTCGACCCAGCAACAAATAGATCCTGTCGAGTATGGTTGCGGCAAAATAGCGGTGGTGACGAAAAACAGCCAGGTGTGACGGCTCTTTACCCTGCACACGCCGGAGAAATTCTCTGGATGCCTTTCGAGTCACTGAAGAAGTGAGATAGAAATACAGGGTGATGGGGTAAAGAAATAAAGAGGCCACTGACCTGCCCAGGTGACGTGCAATCCAGCTGATAACATTTAACCAGAAGACATTGCCACGCTCAGGTTGGCTAACCCATTGCTGACTCATTGAGATCGATCAGCCTCTATCAACCATTGGCCTTGCACAATCAAATCATCATTCTGCAGGCAGCGGAATTCAATCTTTATAGCCTGGGAGCTGCTGAGACTTTTCTTTTCTTCCAGTACAATATTCAGAGATTGCGAAGACACATCACTCATCAAAACCGGGGATAGAAACTTTACTGACTTCAAACTCGAAGCGTCTACAAAACAGTGCTTCCATTGTTCAATACACTGACGCACGTAATCAATTATCACCACGCCCGGCACCACCGGATTACCGGGAAAATGCCCGTCAAGACTCGGGTGATCGGATGAAATATTGATTTGTTTGTGTATAGCCTGGCTGTCGCTCATTGATCTGTCAATTTCCCCAGCAATTTCATCATCTCTGAATGAGGCAATTTTCCTGTTTCATTGCGGGGTAGTGTATCAACTTTGAACACCGGTCGGGGCAGGAACACCGGATCGATCTGCTGCCTCAGGGCATTAATTACATCAGCCTGTGACAACTCAGGTGCAACAATGACCGCGAACAGGCGTGAAACGCCTTCTAACTGAGCCTCAGCTTGTATGAATATACCGTCTTCCACCCCTGGTATAGAGTTAAGTCTGAGATTCAGATCCGCCAGCGAGGCGCGTTTACCCGCGATCTTGATCATATCTGATGTGCGTCCATACATCAGGAAATGCTCATCATCAAGCGCCTCGATCCTGTCTGCCAGTATTGGCATGTGTGGCAAATGACGTGCAAGCACTCCGACGCTGTCCTCATCAAATATCAGCTTCACATCATCATATAGAGCCCAGCTTTGCTCATCCACCGTGTTGCGGGAGGCGATCGCACCGCTTTCGGTACTGCCGTAGATCTCTCTCAGTCCTGCACCGAATTCTCGTTCAGCCCGAGCTGCATCGTCTCTGCTCAAGGGTGCGGTAGCTGAAATAAGCTGATGCAGTTGGGGCCAGGCTAGCCCTGCCTGCACACAAACCCGCAGGTGCAGGGGGGTGGTTATCAGTGTTGCCGGTTTACTGGATAGTGACAGTGCCCGGCGAATATCTTCCGGGAAGAAAGGCATGCCGCCGTACACAGATACAGGGTGCATCATCGGTAGCAACACCGTAGTTTCCAGCCCGTACATGTGCTGAGCAGGTACCGTTGCGACTAGATAGTCTTCTTCATTAAAGCCATAACGCCTTTGTAGTAGCCCTGCCCCCTGAACAAGGTCACCCCAGAATTTTGCATTTGCTGCAGGCTTACCCGTGCTGCCCGAAGTGAACACCAGGCAGGCCAGCTGTGTGGAGTCAATCAGAGGGATCTCAGTAATAGAACCCTGCGCAGCAGTGGCATAATCATAAAATAATGTTTCTGCATCGCAGACATTGTCATCAGCATCTGTCAGACAGCAACTATCAGGATAATCGGCAACCAGTGACTGTGTGACTTCAGGCGACCGATTGGGCGGCAATAATACTGTTCGACCACGCCACAAGGCCGCCAGAAAACCAATAATAAAATTGACACGCTGCTCACAAAGCAGAAGACAGTATGGATGATCAGGCAATTGCTGTGATAGCGTTCTTGCACGGTACAAAATTTCACCAACGGTAAGCTGGTCTTCGTCTGTGTAAACCCATATCTGGTCGAAATTATCCCTGGCGATTAAGGGTAACTGTGTCATTTGAGCGTATTACGAAAGTTCACCTTTTTCAGGCGTTGTAAAAATTCGGTAAAGCTGTAATCCATATGCTCATGTAGCAACAATTTACGCACCGTGAATTCGAGCAGGAACATCACAGCCAGAAGGACATAACTTAGTACATTGCTGAAAAATGACCACAGCTCTATCGGTGCATAGATGGCCAGAAGCAACGAAAGGATGAACATGACCAGGAAATAACCCGACCAGGCAATCGTCGCCCAGCGCGTATAGACCAGCACAGTCGGCGGCATATCCTCCCGCATCAGGCTGGCGAAGCGAGTTATCAATGGTGTTTTGCTACTGACCAGTGTTGAGGCGAAGAACCACAGTAAAACGCCATTCACAGCTAGCGGAATCGATTTAACGATAAGCTGTTCATTGCCTGCTGCCAGTACAAGCAGCATGAGCGCCAGTCCCATTGCCATGGTTTGCCAGATACCGGGTTTTGTCCGTTTCAGCAAGGCAAACAGGAATGGCAGACTTAACAATATAGCCAGATAGAAAACTACCAGGTCGATATGACCGAAATAGATGCCAAGGTGTAGTACTAAAGGATATGTAAGCAGTAACAAGGGGAATAGCACAGACATTTCCCGCCACCCACTATTAGTTTGTCCGGTTTGCTTCTATATGCCCGGCTAGTGCACGTAAAGAGCTAAAAATATTCTTGTTATCTGCATCATCCGCTTTGATCTGGAAGCCGTAGCGCTGGGATACCGCCAGGGCCAGTTCCAGTGCATCAATAGAATCCAGACTCAGCCCCTCCCCAAACAGAGCGGCTTCAACCTCGATATCATCCACTGAGATATCTTCAAGATTCAGCACTTCAATAATCATCGCGGCTATTTCCCGCTCAAACTTCGACATCTACTTCTGCTCCGCTTTTCATTCATTTGTCATATATTCAATTATAACCTAAGTACTGCCTGCATTCTGAATGTAATGATTCATCTCCTCATGGCATAATTGGAGTTTTATTTCCATTTGTCGTAGGAGCGTTGCCCTCGGCGCGATTGCAACAGAGGCAATGCTCTTAATAATGAAAAATCACGCCAGGGGCGGCGCTCCTACAGCACATCATTGAGCAGCCATTTGATCCTGCCTGGATATAATAAAGATACCCATACCGGATAAATAGAAAAAATAATGTCCCAGGAAAAAGAAAATACAACTACAAATAGTAATTACGATGTCATCGTCATTGGCGGAGGCCCTGCCGGGTCAACATTCTCCACACTGCTACATGAAAAAGGCCGAAATGTGCTGCTGCTTGAGAAAGACCACCATCCACGTTTTCATATTGGCGAATCCCTGCTGCCGATGACCTTGCCCATCCTGGAGAAACTGGGCGTCAGCCAAAAAGTTCAGGAGATCGGGATTCTCAAGTACGGTGCTGAATTCAATTCTCAGTCTGAGAACAACAAGCGCGAAACCTTCTATTTCGATTTTGCAATGGATCGTAACCATCCTCACGCCTACGAGGTCAGACGCTCTGAGTTCGATGAGATCCTGTTCAGAAATGCCGTAGACAAGGGTGTTGGTTGCCGGGAAGGGGCGCGGGTCAGCGATGTAGTATTTAACCCCGATAGTACTGTAACCGTAACCGCCG
>JGI24024J18818_10001111_pt1 | contig 10892 bp, 8 predicted proteins | sample Cruoilmetagenom2_FD_18818 | JGI IMG/M metagenome (IMG submission 18818) | reverse complement strand
TTACTTTTTCCTTTTTCTCCAGATGCATAAAATCCACACTTTTTGGATAGGCAATTTATTTTAGATTACCAGAAGATATTCACAAGATTTAGCTCTTATGGGAGCATAGCCGTAATCAACACTTTTGCGGAAGTTTGAACTGCGCATGACTATTATACAGTTTTGGATGGAATTGAGGGCTTTTCGTACACAAGATATTAAAGTGATATTTTAATTATTAATTATTACAGCAGGATACTGATATGTTGGAGAGTACCAGAACAAAGTCAAGTCAAAATTCTCCACATTTTTAAGGCAACACTTCCCCTGTACTGGTGTAGGCCGGTTTTGATAAAATTTTAATGAACCAGTCTCAGCGATGCGTTCTGTTAGCTGATTAGCGATTTTTCGGAGGATAAATTTAAGCTGGCAGATTCTTCGTCCTCTTTAATATCAACCAAGACCTATTCCAAATCCTAATTTTACTTGACCCAAATTTCACATTCTGTTTAAATTCGTTCAATTCTTTTAGATAAAAAGGATCAGTCATGAGCCACCCAGAAAAACTATCTTCAATTAAGGCCATTCTGGAACAATTAGAATCGAACCGCTATATTGCCGATCAATTATTGGCGACCGTCATCTACCTTTCCCATCATATGCACAAACCGATATTTCTGGAGGGAGAACCTGGGGTCGGCAAAACAGAAGTTGCCATCGTCCTTTCGCAGATGTTCGAATCTAGACTCATCAGACTTCAGTGCTACGAAGGTCTGGATGCGACTTCAGCACTGTACGAATGGAATTATCCAAAGCAATTGCTTCGCATAAAGATGGATGAACACAGTGATAAGACCCCTGAAGAGATCGGCCATGTCATTTACAGCGAACCGTATCTCATAAAAAGACCGCTACTTGAGGCGATTCTTAGCTCTCAAAATGACCATCCCGTCTTGTTGATTGATGAGTTGGATCGTGCCGATGAGGAATTCGAGGCATTTTTGCTTGAGATCCTTTCCGATTTTCAGGTTTCCATCCCGGAAATCGGAACGGTGAAAGCAACCCACAAACCTCTGGTCGTAATAACATCCAACAGAACCAGAGATATCCATGATGCCCTCAAGCGGCGCTGCCTTTACCACTGGATCGACTATCCGGATCTGGAAAAAGAAAAGCAGATCATTCGGACCAGAATCCCCCAGATAGAGGAATCCCTTGCGATGCAGGTTGCCGGGTTCATGCAGACTATTCGCAGGGAAGATCTGATGAAAAAGCCGGGGATATCTGAAACGCTGGACTGGGCTGAGGCCCTGCTTAAGCTTAATCAAGGGGTATTGGATCAACAAATCGTTGAACAAACCCTTGGGTGTATTTTCAAATACCGGGAAGATATTCAAAAATTCAGATTAAGTATCTGGACAGACCCGGATAAACGCTCACAGCTTCTGGCTGCATGCCAAATCACGCCATGTTAAATGCGATAACCGAGCCCGCCATCCCATCCGAAGAGGGGCTGGCAGCCAACATTATCCGATTTTCCCACCTGCTAAGAGAAAACGGAATATCTGTTACGCTTTCTTCCGTTTTGGATGCCATCCGCGGCCTCGAATTAATTGATATATCCAATCTCGAATTATTTCGTGGTTTGCTCCGGTTGAATTTTGTCTACCGGAAAGAGGATATTGACCTATTTGATCAATTGTTTTTTTTATTCTGGTTTTCGGAACAACAAACCGGTTTGCAGATCCATTGTGATGGCAGCGGAAATGAGGCGCCTGAAGCGGATAGTCCATCTAAAATTAAAAAAGAGTCGGTCGATTGCCGCAACCGCGAAGAAAACCTAAACGAGGTGTCGCGTGAGTGGGTAGCCTGTTACAGCCCGTACGCTTTGGACCGGACCTGTGTGCTGGATGATTCCACGGAGTCCCGTACGCTTTACGAATCCATTAAAAAGTGGCTCCAGCCGTTAAGAAACCGTTTGAGTCGGAGATCTCAATATTCCGTTCACGGCAAAGAGATCACCTTGCGGAGAATTTTAAGGAAAAATATGCAATTTGGCGGTGAGCTGATCCTCCTTGATTTCAAAAAGAAAAAGATTAAAAAACGCCGAATTATATTTTTTTGTGACGTCAGCGGCTCCATGGATGTCTATACGCTCATGCTGCTGCAATTCGCCCACGCGCTCAAACGGTTGGACCACCGAACAGAGATCTTCTTTTTTTCTACCGATATATCCAGGTGGACGAACCAATTTGATGTTGGAGACTATGCCAACACCCTGTCCAGACTACCGGACTTTGTCTCGGATTGGGGGGGCGGTACGCGAATTGGCCACTGCCTCAAAGACTTTAATGAAATCTATGGCAGGCGGATGCTTTCGGGCAAAACCATTGTATTAATTTTCAGTGACGGCTGGGATCGTGGCGAGACCCATGTGTTAGAGCACCAAATGGCCTATTTAAAAAATAAATCCTTCAAGGTCATCTGGCTAAACCCCATGATTGGGACCAAGGATTATCAACCCATTTGCCGAGGCATGAAAGAGGCGCTTCCTTATGTGGATTACTTTTTACCGATGGGCAATCCAAGAGACTTACAATTTCTGGGAAAGACGCTTGAGAAGTTGATTGTATGAATAGTAAACTTCGTTCTTTCTAAAGGTCAGAGTCGTTTGGCCCTTCCGTGACAAATCTGTCATGTAATATTGGAGTATTGTAAATTCCAAATCACAATAACAAAGGTTTTAGGTTTCCCTGCTCCTGATAAGCTTTCCCTTTCTGACGACATGTCGCAGGGGATTTGCGCCGATGCGGTAGGCAAGCTCAGCAGGCTCGGGTATATCCCAGAGGACAAAATCAGCGTTCTTACCCTGTTCAAGGGTTCCGATTTTATCCTGAAGTCCGAGGGCTCTGGCGCCGTTGCGGGTGACGCCCACCAAGGCTTCTTCCGGTGTCAGCCTGAAGAACGTGCATGCCATGTTGAGCATGAGAAGCAGAGATACCGCGGGACTGCTGCCCGGGTTGCAGTCCGTGGACAGGGCCATGGGAACCGCGTAACGGCGTAAAAGATCTATAGGGGGCACTTGTGTTTCACGCAAGAAGTAAAAGGCACCTGGCAGCAAAACCGCCACCGTGCCGCTTTCCGCCATGGCCTTCACCCCGTCTTCCGAGACATGCTCCAGGTGATCGGCTGAAAGGGCACCGTAACGCGCGGCCAGGGCTGTGCCCTGCAGGTCAGAAAGCTGTTCGGCATGCAGCTTGACCGCCAGCCCCATTTTTTTTGCGGTGCTGAAGACTTTTTCGGTCTGTTCAAGCGTAAACCCGATGCCTTCACAAAAGGCGTCCACGGCCACAGCCAGCTTCTGCGCAGCGACCTGCGGCAAGACCTCATTGCATACGAAATCGATGTATTGGTCGCTTTGGCCTTCATATTCGGGCGGCAGCGCATGGGCACCGAGAAAGGTGGGCATGACGGTTACCGGATATTTTTCACCCAGCATCCGTGCCACGCGCAGCATGCGCAGCTCAATCTCAAGATCCAAACCGTATCCGGACTTTATCTCCACCGTGGTTACTCCCTCCTGCATGAGCGCAACCAGCCGGGGCGCACTCTGTTTTAGCAGCGATTCCTCATCTGCTTCACGGGTAGCAGAAACTGTTGATCGAATCCCGCCGCCCTGGCGGGCGATTTCTTCATAGGTAGCCCCTTGCAACCGCAGTTCAAACTCACGTGCACGACTGCCACCGTAAACCAAATGGGTGTGGCAATCCACAAGACCCGGTGTGATCCATCCGTCCTCACCGTCAAAAACGTTGGCTGCCGTAGATTCAATTTCGGCGGGTAGCTCCTTTCTTTTCCCTATCCAGNCAATTTTTTCCCCGTAAACGGCTACTGCACCATTTTCCACCATGCCGTAGGGATTGCTTTCCGTCATGGTAGCCAGATGAACATTGATCCAGAGTGAATCAATTTTAGCGGGAGTTTGCTTTTTCGTAGCGTTCATGGTTGCTCCCTTTATTACAAACCAACTATTGGGAATTGCGTGAAGTGAAAAGAAGTGTCTTTGGGAAGAACTATAGAAAACCGAATCTTAGGTGTCAACCAGATAGGTTTGACACCGCTATATTTAATATTATTTACCAAAAGAGCAATTTGGAAACCGGCACTTTTCACAATCCATGCACAACCCCCCATGACCCATTTCGGCAATCTCATTTTTGGTTACCTGCTCACCAACAAGCACCCGTGGCAGGATGAGATCGTAGATGGTTGTCGGGTGGTAAAACACGCAGGCCGGCAGTCCCAAAATTGTTGTTTTATCCAAAAGGGCATACAGAAACATGGCCCCAGGCAAGACCGGGCTGCCATAAGCCACAATTTTGGCGCCGGTTTGCTTTATTCCTTTTCTGGTCACATCGTCCGGATCAACCGACAGTCCTCCGGTGGTTAAGATGAGTTCGCATCCGATCTCCTTCAAGTCGACGACGGCGCTGGCAATCGCCTGCGGAATGTCCGGGACTATTATTTTTTTTACCAGTTCACAGCCATAATTTTTGACTTTTCTGGCCACAAAGTGGTCAAATTCATCTTTAATAAGCCCCTGGCTGATCTCTGAACCAGTGACCACGCCACCGACACGCAATTTTCGATAGCGCTTCAGTTGGAGGATTGGGTGGTACTGCTGTGCCAAGCTTTCCAGCTTTGCAATCTTTTTTTTCGCAATCAAGAGGGGTATAATACGGGTGGCAGCCACTTTCTGCCCTTTTTGGCAGGGGAAATTGGTTTTCAGGGTCGACACGATAATGTTGCCCAGTTTATTGATCCGTGTTAGTCCCCTGACATTGACTTTGAGCAGGCCGGCCTGTTGGCTGACAATGGTTGACTTGCCCTCGCTTGGCTCGGTCCACGTCAGGTTATCCCCGCAAATCGCCGGGGCAATGCGCAGGGCGGCATCGTCTTCGTGGAGCTGGTCTTCGGAAAGATTCAGTACATAGATGCGTTGTTTTCCAATCTTGAGCAGCTCGGGGATATCTTGCTTTTTGACAACATGCCCCTTTTTGAATCCAACACCTTTGAATTCCCCCGGTATAATGCGGGTAATATCATGGGCTAAAATGCTTCCAGCGGCATTTTCAACTCTAATTTTAACCAGACTTTTTTTCATAATGCTTTACATGCGGGGAGGCTGGGAAACCAGGAGGTTTGGAAGCTGTAAGGTTTGCATGCTTTGAGCTTCAGAAAATATACATGCTTCCCGGCATTCCAGCTTCATAGCCTGCCAGCTTCCCGGCTTTTTCACTTTTTTAGTATCTCATGCGCAATTCGATTTAAGCATACCTGGGTGGTGCCACCCCCCATGGACCAGCCCCTCACATCCCGGTAGTAGCGTTCTACTTCATAATCCGTGGTATAGCCATACGCACCATGTAATTGTATCGCCTGGTCACAGACCCAGACGGCCATTTCATTGGCATATTTCTTTGCCATGGAGGCCTCCTTGGCGATCATTTTGCCTTTATTTTCCGATTTAATGAGCGCATCATAAATGAGAAGACGGGCGGCCTGGATCTTGATCGCCATTTCGGCCAAAATCCAACGAATCCCTTGAAACTCAGCAATCGGCTTACCAAACTGAACCCGCTCTTTACAATACCGTAGCGTTCGTTCATAAGCGCCCTGAGCAAAACCGACGCAAAAAGCCGAATTGCCGCAGCGTTCAGAATTGAATTCATTCATCATGGCCTTAAATCCCGTGCCCCCCGCTGGGATCAACAGGTTTTCCTCTGGAACTTTAACATCTTCAAAAATAATCTCATCTAGACTCGAGCAATGTCGACCCATCAGTTCTTCTGTCGTACCGATTGAAATTCCCAGTGTATCGCGATCCACGATGAACATGGCGATACCTTTTGACGGTTTCAGGAGGCTTTTTTCCGTTTTAGCCAAAACGATAAAAACACTGGCTATTCTTCCATTGGAAATGAACACTTTTCTGCCATTCAACATGTAATAGCCGTCCTTTTTCTCGGCAAAAGACGACATATTGCCGGCGTCTGAGCCTGCATTGGGTTCGGTTTGACAGTACGCCGCTATCTTTTTACCCGATGCCAGGTCAGGTAAATATCTTTGTTTCTGATCTTCGGTACCCTGGTGCGCGATCGCATGACAGCATGCGGAGACATGGGTCAAAGGAATAGAAACGCCGACTCTTCCCATCTCCTCGCACATTATCGCCAAATCGATCATCGATCCCCCAGCGCCTCCGTATTGTTCAGGCACTAGAAGACCCAAAAAGCCCATTTCGCCAAGTTGCCGATAATACTCGTCTGGGTATTTACCCTCTTTCTCCCATGTTTTGACATGAGGCTCGATTTCTCGCTCGGCAAATCTCCTGATTTCATCTCTGAGTATTTTGTTTTCATTGCTGAGTAAACTGTCGATCATGCTTTTCTCCTCTTGCTGAAAAATCCAAGGTGCTGTAAAAGCCGGCTTGATGCCCGCCGGGTTTCATCTTTTACCGTTAGGCAGTTAGCGTCGAATCCTTTGGATCTACTGATTTCAATTTATAGCAACAATCGGGCCACGGTATCCAATGTATTATTACTATTAGAGTTTTTAACGTAATTAAAAATGAATGTGATTATACCTGTTTCATTTGTATACAGATTGTAAGCCGTATCGAACCCCATTGTTCTCGTCATGATACACTTTCGGGTTGATATCTACGGTTTTATTCACCCGGGCTACCTTTTTGATCTATTCAAAATTTATCGATGATTGTTTTCAGTGAATATGTTTAATCTTTAAACAAAGAAGCGGATTTCCCTTCAGGGCGCCAAAATGTTGTTTTATATTTATACAGTTTATGTAAAATACATGGGCCGATATAAAGTGAATGATTGTAATAGATTAATATTTAATGAAATATTTTTTTGGTATATGGATTGCATATATTTCTACCAAGCAAATTAAATCAGTTCCAACATTCTCTTGATACTTCAATATGATGAAAAAGTACGCAATATTATGGATCAAATCCTGCACTGACTTCTGAGTACCCGCCAGTGTATAGCTGTTTGGATTTAAGATAAGGAGATTGTTTAATGGGTATACGGCCATTGGGAGGGAGAACCGTCAAGGTTCTAAGTAGGGAAGAGATCCGCAAAGTGCATCAGGCGGTTCTTGAAGTTTTAAAAGACCCGGGGGTAAGGATAGAACACGATGAGGCTTTAGATCTCTTTAAGCGTGGCGGGGCGGATGTGGATTCGGAAAAAAAAATCGCTCACATCCCCGTCTCCCTGGTGGAGTATGCCTTGAATCATGCGCCCCGTTTTATAACCGTGTGCGGAAGAGACCCCCAGTACGATCTCAAATCATATAACGGTATACACTATAGCAACGGTCATGGCGCCACGCTGGTGATCGATTTTGATACCGGTGAACGGAGGCCCGCGACAAAAAAGGACCTTGAAACCAATGTTAGGGTCCATGACGCTCTGGAAAATACACATTTTATCTTTCCCGAAATCTATCCTCAGGATGTTCCCGAAGATATTTTAGATAGACACATATCCCATGCCTTGCTGAGCAATACGGCCAAGCCGGTTGTTGCGACGGCCTACAACGGTAAGGGTGCCAAAGATCTCGTCAAGATGGGAATCGCCATTGCCGGCAGTGATGAGGCGTTGCGGCAAAGACCGATGTTCACGGTCAGTCTAGGGATGATCAGCCCGTTCTGTTTTGAACCGGACAGGGTGGATGTACTTTTGGAAATGTGCCGACGGAAACATCCATTTCAAGTATATACCATTCCCTCGGCAGGTACGACATCCCCGGTCACCCTCGCCGGAACTTTGGCGGTATCGGTGGCGGAACTCCTTGCAGGACTTGTCCTCACCCAACTCGTTAACCCGGGTGCACCTGTCAGATTGATGGGCTATGCAGGGGCCTTTGACATGAAATTCGGCGCGTTCACTTTTGCCGCACCGGAGATGACACTGATGGCCGGCGCCCTGGCCCAGATGCTGCAGTTTTACGGCGTTCCGAATGGTATCCACGGCGCAACGACACGCGCCAATGTCCTGGATGCCCAGGTCGGCTATGAGAACGGTGTTATAAATTTATTTTCAGCCTTATCGGGCAGTGACATCATTATTGAGTGCACTACCGGGTCCATTGAGGACACTACAGCTTCATGCCCGGAGCAGACCATCATCGGTAATGAGATTTGCAGCCTCATCAACAGGATACTACGGGGAATCGAAATCAATCCCGATACCCTGGCAGTGGACGTGATCAGAGAGGTTGGCATCGGCGGCGAATATCTGACTCACGATCACACCCTGGAGTACTTCAGATCGGAAATCTGGGATGCTCAGTTGGGCAATAGAATGGGAAAGGACAAATGGGAAGAGAGCGGTGCCTTGGACATCCGGGAAAAGGCGCGGCAGGAGTATAAAAGAATCCGGGATATCCACCAACCCAAACCGCTCGATCCCGGAGTCCAAGAGAAGCTTCAGCAGATTGTGGATGAAGCCGAAGCTTAGCATCTAAGGCAGCGGAGGGGCGGCTTCTGTCATCGGCGTTGCCGCAAAAATCACCGTTTATCGGTATGGGACAGCACAGCAAATTATCAAAAGGAGGGAGTCGAAATGAAAAAATTTTCCAAGTTTGCTCTGGCAATTGTTTTAGTGGTCATCACTCTGACGATGGGACTCAACGGCGTTGAGGCCAAAGAAAAGGTATACAAGTGGGATATGACATATCCTCTATACAGAGGAACCTGGGATTGGGAAGTCCTTGAAAAATGGTGTGCCCATCTCAAGGCTGCAAGTGGTGGGCGACTTGATTTCACCCCTTACCCTGGAGGTGAAATAATGCCGACTATGGAAACATTCGACGCTGTGTCCACGGGCACGCTGAAGATTGATTTCAGTTACGGTCCCTACTGGATCGGTAAGTTGCCCATGGCGATCTATGCCAGCGGCATTCCACCGTTCACATTGACGAGATGGGAACATTATAAAGTCCTTTATTACGAACTGGGACTTGAAGAGCTCATTCGGAAGGCTTACGCGAAACACAACATATATTATGTGGCTGCTATGCCAACCAATAATGCCGTCATGCTGGGGAAATTTCCCGTGAATAAAGCGGCTGATTTGAAGGGCAAGAAATTCAGGGCGACAGGTTTATACGCAGAGGTCTTGAACGAGGCAGGGGCTTCAGCGACTTACTTCCCATGGGGGGAAATTTACGGTGCTCTTGAAAAAGGTACTATTGACGGTGTCATCGCGGGTCCTTTGAGCAGTCAGGCCGACTCGGGATTTCATGAGCCTACAAAGTATCTTCTGGAAACACCGATTACCCCGGTAGATGCCTGGAGTTTGCATATCAACATGGATGCCTGGAATGAGTTGCCCAAGGATCTTCAGGACCTCATTGTCGAGAGCGCTTCGTACGCTGCCGATTTGTTCACCGGCTCTTATTTTGTGCATGATGTTCAATGGAGAAGCAAATTAGTGAAAGACTTTGGCTTCACCATTACGACTTTGTCCGAAGAAGAGCAACAGAAAATGTCTGCATACTCAATGGCGGTTCTCGACAAGTACGCTAAAAAGGATCCGATTTTTGCAGAAGCCACAAAAATTTTAAAGAAATACATGATGGATTTGGGACTTTTAAAAAAATAACCGGATAACCGCGACCGAAGCTAAAAAGGCCCGACAAGTAAAGGTAGAAATTTCGTCTCTACCTTTACTTTGATCTAACGGTAAATCATTGAGGAGACAATGAAGAAGTTGCTCAAAATAATTGACAGTCTCAGTGAGTGGTCGGGTAGGCTTTTTTCATATCTGCTGTGGCCTGGCGTGGCAGTTTTGGTATATGAGATTGTAGCAAGATACGTATTCAATGCACCAACCATATGGGCTCACGGAACAACGCAACGCATCTTCGCTGTTTATTACTTCATTTGTGGTGCTTACATCAGTCTCCACCGGTCACATATCAATATGGACATTATTTACACTCGCTTCACACCAAGAAAAAAGGCTTTCTTGGATATTGTCGGCTTTTTGTTTTTCTTTATTTTTTGTGGTGTTTTGCTATGGTACGGGTCTCGTTATGCTTGGTCGTCCCTGATACGATTGGAACCCTGCAATACACCATTTCGTGCTCCGCTTTACCCGGTTAAGCTTATTATTCCTTTAGGGGCTTTGCTGATTATACTCCAGGAACTTGCCCATCTGTGGCGCAACATCTACCTCGTTACCACAGGGAAACCGTATGAGCATTGAAGTTGTAACCTTCCTGATGTTTGGTGGTCTGATAACATGCCTCCTGCTTGGTATTCCTCTTGCTTGGAGCCTGGGCGGTGTTGCAGTGGTTGTCAGCTATTTGAAGTGGGGGCTTGGCGGCATGATGCTCATTGTTTACAATACATTTGGCAGCATGTGGAGCATCGTTCTTGTGGCCATTCCCTTGTTCATGGCCATGGGAATTCTAATGGAGCGCTCTGGCATCGCCGAGGCGCTTTTCGAGACGATTCACCGGTGGTCAGGTCCTATAAGAGGGGGTATTGCCATGGGAGTGGTGGTAATTTGCGTCCTTTTTGCGGCCATGACCGGTGTCAGCGCTGCGGCCACTCTGACCATGGGGGTGATCGCCCTTCCGGCAATGCTCAAGCGCGGCTATAATAAGAATATCGCCATCGGTAGCATCGTCGGGCCGGGGACATTGGGCATATTGATTCCGCCCAGTATCGTCAGTATTCTTCTTGCGATCGTCGGCAACCTGTCAGTGGGCAAGCTTTTTATGGCCGGAATCGGGCCGGGTATTCTCCTTGCCGGACTCTTCATTGCCTATATCGGTATTAGAGCCTGGATCAACCCGGAGTTGTGCCCCCGCCACCC
>JGI24024J18818_10001108_pt1 | contig 10894 bp, 9 predicted proteins | sample Cruoilmetagenom2_FD_18818 | JGI IMG/M metagenome (IMG submission 18818) | reverse complement strand
CCGGCATCGAGCACCTGCTGATTGCGACTGCTGAGTGCGCGGAGTGCACACGTCATCAGCCAACAGGCATCCATCAACGTGTGGAGCAGCTCAACAAGCTGCTACGCGAACGCAACAAGCCGCCGATGAAAATCCTGCAGCGTTCGCACCAAGTATGGATGAGAATTTTCTCAAGCGATGAGGTGATCAGCCGCGGAACCCAACTCTCCAGGCGCAAGTTTCTACGCGGGGGTGGTGAGATGCTGCGCCAGCAACTGGTGGTGCTGAATCCCCTCAATCTTCCCGAGTGTCGAACCATACCCCCCGGCCAGCTGCTGCCGGATGCAGAAGATAGTGAAGTTCACTGGCCATGGGCGCCCAGGCTGGATGAAAACCGCTGCAACGGTTGTGACGCCTGCATAATGCTCTGTCCTACCGATGCACTGCAGTTGATCCAGAGTAAAGATGAAGAAGATGCATTACCAAGCTATCTGTTAAATCCTTCAGACTGCACCGGCTGCTGTATCTGCGCCAAGGCGTGTGAATCAGAGGCGATCACTGTTCACAGCTGGTCTCTACCCGGGGACTACATGATCGAGCTGACTGAAAAGCGCTGTACTGCCTGCGGCAACAGTTTTCACCTGCCACGGCAGAATCCGCACTCAGGGGAGCCGCTTTGTCGCATCTGCCGGAAGCATAACCACAGCAGCAAGCTGTTCCAGGTACTCTCTGACAGTTGAAGCAGCACTGCAGTTCCATACTCCAGGAAAACTCTGAATAAATCACTGCCGCGATACTGTAACATCTCAATAACTCCGTGTTCAAAAAATCATCTCAGGCGAAATCATCAATGAAGACAATGAAGGCTTTGGTTAAAAAATATGCTAAAGAGGGGTTGTGGCTGGAAGATGTTCCAGTTCCGGAGATTGGAAATAATGATGTCCTGGTAAAAATAGAGAAAACCGCTATTTGCGGGACAGATGTCCATATCTATAACTGGGATGAGTGGGCGCAAAATACTATCCCTGTACCAATGACAATCGGCCATGAATTTGCCGGCGTGGTTGCGGAGATGGGAGAAAATGTTACGGATATCAAGATTGGTGATGTGGTATCAGGAGAGGGGCACATTGTTTGCGAACGTTGCCGCAACTGCCTGGCGGGCAGGCGTCATCTCTGCCCTCATACAATTGGCATTGGCGTGAATCGTACTGGATGTTTTGGCGAATACCTCTCCATCCCCGCAAAAAATATATTTAGACCCAATATCGAAATCCCTACAGATGTTCTGGCTTGTTTTGATCCCTATGGCAATGCCATTCATACAGCACTGTCGCATAATATGGTCGGTGAAGATGTCTTGATTACCGGAGCCGGGCCCATTGGCATCATGGCCGCAATGGTAGCCGACCTCGCCGGGGCGCGGAATATCGTGATTACTGATCTCAACGAGTATCGACTCGATCTGGTGAAAAAAATCGTCTCCAGGGCAATTCCATTGAATGTCAACGATGGCCCCATCAGTAGAGAGTTTATGCGCAACCTGGGAATTCTTGAGGGTTTTGATGTCGGCATGGAGATGTCAGGTTCCCCGCATGCATTCAGGGATATGTTAAGTCATATGATCAATGGCGGCAGCATCGCCATGCTTGGCATCATCCCTGACGGGACCGGCATCGACTGGAACCAGGTGGTTTTCAAGGGACTTTTTATCAAGGGAATCTATGGCCGGGAGATATTCGAAACCTGGTACAAGGGAGAGATGATGGTGCAAATCGGCATTCCCCTGGAGAAAATCATCACCCACCGTTTCCACTACACGGAATTCCAGAAGGGCTTTGACGTCATGCGTTCAGGTGAGTCGGGAAAGGTGATTCTTGACTGGAGCAACCCATAAGAGAGTATACAAATGAGCTTTATCAGTGCAAAACAGAGTTTGACTGCTGACCTGGATGCGATCAAAGCAGCCGGCCTGTGGAAAAGTGAACGCATTATCGCATCTGAGCAGAATCATGACATCAGGCTCGCCGATGGCCGTGAAGTGATCAACATGTGCGCCAATAACTACCTTGGCCTGGCAAATAACCCGGAGGTGATCGAAGCAGCCAGGGCCAGTTACGGGCAGTGGGGCTTCGGACTTTCTTCCGTGCGTTTTATTTGTGGCACCCAATCCATACACAAGGAGCTCGAAGAGAGAGTCAGCCAGTTTTTGGGGATGGAGGATAGCATCCTCTATGCCGCCTGTTTCGACGCGAATACCGGACTCTTTGAAACGATATTGACCCAGGAGGATGCAGTCATATCGGATGAGTTGAATCACGCCTCTATTATCGATGGCGTGCGTTTGTGCAAAGCACTGCGCCTGCGTTACAAAAACAGTGACATGGCTGATCTTGAATCCAAACTTCAGGAGGCAAAAGCGGCAGGGGCCAGACGTATTTTAATTACTACCGATGGTGTCTTTTCCATGGATGGGACTATTGCCCAGCTGGATAAAATTTGTGATCTGGCCGATAAATACGATGCCATGGTTCATCATGATGATTGTCATGCGGTTGGATTTATGGGAGCAACAGGACGCGGCGTCCATGAGCACTGCGGCGTCATGGAGCGGGTAGATATCATTACCGGAACTTTTGGCAAAGCGCTTGGCGGGGCTTCAGGCGGCTATACAGCAGGTCGTCAAGAGATCATCGATATGCTGCGTCAGCGTTCACGCCCCTATCTATTTTCCAATACTCTGGCGCCTGCGATTTGTGCTGCATCAATCAAGGTACTGGATATGTTGAGTGAGTCGACGGCGCTGCGGGATCGCCTGGAAGAGAATACGCGTTATTTTTGTAAAGGCATGCAGGCAGCCGGTTTTTCTGTCCCCTCAGGCGATCATCCGATTGTTCCGGTGATGCTCGGGGATGCCATTTTAGCGCAGAGAATGTCAGAAAAATTACTGCAGCATGGCATCTATGCGATTGGCTTCTTTTTCCCTGTAGTTCCTCAAGGCAAGGCAAGAATTCGCACGCAAATCTCGGCGGCGCATACCCGGGAGGATCTGGATAAAGCGATTGCCGCATTTGCTGCAGTCTATGATGAAATCAAGGAGTCTCCACGAATGGCGTGATAGATAGAGTTATTCTGACTTGGCATACTCTATTTGATCTCATTGGTAAAAGTTATGCGATAATGCCGGCAAACAAGCAATTACTGCTGCTTGTGATCTGACATCCGGATAACGATTCTCTACAGTGCCCAGAAGATTCTTCAAACGCTACTGCCCTGACGCTGCGGTGATTCGCAATAATCGCTATTTGCGCATCTTTGGCGAGCATTTACACTCTCCCAACCTGTGGCATATCAACCGACTTTCGGTTGCACGTGGATTTTCTATCGGGGCTTTCTGGGCAATGATTCCCTTTCCCGGCCAGATGGTTGGCGCCGTGTGGAGCGCTATCGTATGGCGCGCAAACATTCCAATCTCATTACTGCTGGTGTGGATGACAAACCCATTCACTATCCCGCCTATTTTTCTGGGGGCCTATTTCTTGGGTTGCTGGATGCTTGGAATCCCTGTGATCAAGATCCCCGATTCACTCTCGATGCACTGGTTCATGGAGAGTTTCGATGAGATCTGGATACCCCTGCTCACCGGGAGTCTCACGATGGGCATCACGCTGGCGATCGCCGGTTATTTCGGAATCAATGCCTTATGGAAATGGCATGTGATGCGGCGCTGGAAGATGAGGCGCATAAACTAACGCCCGGCAATGCCGGGCGTTAGGGAAGCTCTGATCAAGTCGCTTCGCGTAGGTGAGGGGCGTGAGCTTGGAGCGGAAGCTTCGCGCCTCTAACAGAGCATTCCCACAAGTTTTTCTACGAGGGAAGGGTTAACTATCAATGAGTTATAATGGACTTTCGGTTTCCCCCGAACTCCCATCCCAGGGACTTATTCAGAGGTTCCTTAGATTGTGCAATATGGCGATGCTACTAATTGCGTCTATTTTGCTATCACCTTGTCATCACCTGTCACATTACGCAACATCGGGAAGAGCTTCTCCTGCTCATCCTGAATTCGATTCAGTATCAGTTCAAACATCTCCTTCGTCTCTCTGACAAAACTGACATGGTCCTTGATATACAGCTGTTTACATTTTTTTCTACCGCACCATGTTTTCAGATATTCTGCAAAAACACGCTTGATCTCCACACCGCCTGACATGAATTTATTGGAGATGTTTCTCACTTTCTGATCAGGAGTTGCGAGCAAGGTGCGATAAACAAATTTATCTTGGGTTTTCAGATGGTCTTCAACCTCTCTTACCAACTCGAAAAAGAGATCACTAATAACCTGGGTATCATAGAGCGCCCGGTCTGACAGCAGAAAAGTCAACACGTTGGTCAGTTCGGTAATCCTGTCGTTCTGCTTGTTTACATCATCATATGTGAGCATTTTGCCCCTCCATCAATCTACTGCCAGCTATCACTCAGGAACTGCTAGCCATAACCCGGAATCAAACGATGTAGTTTACAGGGATTTTGTTCGCATCGCTGTCTGTTTCTGATAATTTGGACTCTTTTCAACACTCTTTTGATATTTATCAACGATCCTGTGTTATCGCTGGTAACATCTCAATAACCCCGTGCAGTTCAAAAAATTCATAGGATGTGCTGAGGCACGAAGCGCATCATGCATGATCGATGCGCTTCGCAAGCTCAGCACATCCTATGCAGACCCAACTTTGCACTGGGTTATTGAGCAGTTACAATTATAAGTTGGTGCCCTTACTCCCCATCCTGCATTGATTTCTCAGCATGTTTCGCCAAAACCCACAACTCTTCGAGTTCCTCCAAAGAGACATCCCCGGTGATCTTATCCTGCTCCCCCAGCTTGCGTTCAATAAATTGAAACCGCGTGACAAAACGCTCACTCGAACCTTTTAACGCCGCCTCTGCATCGACATCGGCAAAGCGTGCAAGATTAACGACAGCAAACAGCAGGTCACCAATCTCATCTGCAATCTGCTGCTGATCCTTCTGCTTCAGCGCCTCTTCGATTTCGGCCAGCTCTTCATGGCATTTCGCCAACGGCCCTGAAATATCAGGCCAGTCAAACCCCACCCGAGCCGCCCGGCTCTGCAATTTTTTCGCACGCACCAGGGCAGGTAAAGCCAGAGCGACTCCTGATACTGCACTCTGCTGCGACTTTCGCTCCCTGGCTTTATGCTGCTCCCATTCCCTGCTCTGCTCGGCGACCGTTGCAACCCTCTCATCAGCGAAGACATGCGGATGTCGCCGCACCATCTTGTCGCAAATCGCGGTCACAACATCACTGAAATCAAATGCCCCCGCCTCTTCGGCCAGGCGCGCATGGAACACCACCTGAAACAGCAGATCACCCAACTCGCCTTTCAACTCTTGCAAATTATTACGCTGAATCGCATCAGCGACTTCATACGCCTCTTCCAATGTATAGGGAGCAATGGTTTCAAATGTCTGCTCGATATCCCACGGGCAGCCGCTCTTCGTGTCACGCAGCTCGGTCATGATTTGCAGGAGCTTGTTGATATCAGGCATGGAAAAGAGTCTGACGATTCAGAAGGAAAGGAGTTATTTATTATATCCTGACAACCAATAAAAAAGCCGGGCAGCGCCCGGCTTTTTTAACCTGAAGAAGAGAACTATTAATTATTCTCGATCACAATGTTCGGGAATTTCGAGGCATAGCTTTTTGCCTGCAACGCCAGCTTGGCGGCTGCCTTGCGTGCAATTTCACGGTAGATTTTGGCAACTGCTGATTCCGGATCAGCAACAACAGATGGTTTACCTGTGTCTGTTCCCTCACGGATACTCTTATCCAGAGGCAGGCCACCGAGGAAATCGACGCCATACTCTTCTGCCATGCGCTGACCGCCGCCTTCACCAAAGATGGCTTCGACTTCACCGCATTTGCTGCAGATATGGGTGCTCATGTTCTCGACGATTCCCAGTATAGGCACTTCAACTTTCTCGAACATCTTGAAGCCCTTGCGCGCATCCAGCAGTGCGATCTCCTGCGGTGTAGTGACGACAATTGCGCCGGAAACAGGGACTTTTTGCGCCAGTGTCAACTGGGTATCACCTGTGCCGGGCGGCAGATCGATGATGAGATAATCGAGATCGCTCCAGTTGGTGTCATTCAGCAGCTGCTCCAGCGCCTGGGTGACCATCGGTCCACGCCAGATCATCGGTGTCTCTTCGTCGATGAGAAAACCGATGGACATCGCCTGCAGATGGTAGCTGTTCATTGGCTCAAGGGTTTGGCCATCGTTGGACTCCGGCTTGCCGGAGATGCCCAGCATGCGCGGTTGTGACGGGCCATAGATGTCGGCATCCAGGATACCGACTCTTGCGCCCTCGGCAGAGAGCGCCAGCGCGAGGTTGACGGCAACGGTTGATTTGCCGACACCGCCTTTTCCTGATGCAACCGCGATGATGTTCTTGACGTTGTCGATCGGCTTCAGCGCCTTCTGCACGGAGTGTGCAACGACTTTCGAGGTGACATCGACATCGACGGAAGAGACGCCATCCAGGGCTTCTACGGCTGACTTGACAGCTTGGGAGATCTCATCAAATATCCCTTTTGCCGGGAAACCCAGCTCGACGGTGACTTTTACCTTATCACCATCAATTTCGATGTTTTTTACCGACTTGGCGTTGACCAGATCCCGCTGGAGATGTGGCTCAACATAGCCTTTGATGGCCTCTTCAATTTGTTCCCGGGTTACTGCCATTGAGTGACTCCTGACTTGAATGCTGCGGTTAGGCGGCATTGAAATAATCGTAAACAGAGAATTTTACACTACTGCCTGTTCAACTACCAAGTGAAATACTTGGTCTTTTTGCATTTGATGCAATGCGAAGGAGTTATTGCGCCATGCATGTATGTTCTCCTCGCGGTCAGAAGACAGCTCCCACATCCAGCACAAGAATTTATTTAAAACCATCTCAGTTATTGGTTAAGTATTCATGTGAACTATGAAATAATGATTGATTGATTCCATACACTACTGCGACAGCATCCATGACGCGCAAAATCCTGGTTACCAGCGCCCTCCCCTACGCCAACGGTCCGATCCATATCGGCCACATGGTGGAGTACATCCAGACCGATATCTGGGTTCGCCTGCAGAAGATGCGCGGCAACAGCTGTCACTATGTCTGCGCCGATGACGCCCATGGCACCCCCATCATGCTGCACGCCCGCCAGGAGGGAATTACTCCCGAAGAGCTGATCGCCAAAATCGCCACCGAACACCAGGCCGATTTTGCGGATTTTAACGTAGGTTTTGACAACTACTACTCAACCCACTCCGAGGAGAACCAGCAGCTCTCGACCCTGATCTATCAGCGTCTGCTTGATGCAGGGCACATCCACAGTAAAACCATCACCCAGGCTTATGATCCCAAAGAGCAGATGTTCCTGCCGGATCGCTTCATCAAGGGTGAGTGTCCAAAGTGCGGCGCAGCGGATCAATATGGTGACAATTGTGAGAAGTGCGGCGCTACCTATGCCCCGACAGATCTAAAAAATGCGGTCTCCGCCGTCTCCGGCGTCACGCCTGTCGAGAAGGATTCCGAGCACCTGTTCTTCAAACTCGGTGATTTTGAGGAGATGCTGCAGCAGTGGATTCATGCCGGACATCTCGATCCTGCTGTCGAGCACAAGCTCAATGAGTGGTTTGATTCCGGACTTCAGGAGTGGGATATCTCGCGTGACGCTCCCTATTTTGGTTTCGAAATTCCGGATCATCCGGGCAAATATTTTTATGTGTGGCTGGACGCCCCTATCGGCTATATGGCCAGCTTCGAAAATTTGTGCGATCGCACCCCGACGCTTGATTTTGACGACTACTGGAACAAGGAGTCCAGCGCTGAGCTGTATCACTTCATCGGCAAGGACATCATGAATTTTCATGGCCTCTTCTGGCCTGCAACACTTGCCGGAGCCGGTTTTCGCACACCATCGGCGCTCTTCATTCACGGCTTTCTGACTGTGGACGGCCACAAGATGTCCAAATCGCGCGGCACCTTCATCAAGGCGCGCACCTATCTGCAGCATCTCAATCCAGAGTACTTGCGCTACTATTTCGCCGCCAAGCTGGGATCCGGCGTCGATGACATCGATCTGAACCTCGAAGATTTTGCACAGCGGGTTAACTCGGACCTGGTGGGCAAGTTTGTCAACATCGCCAGCCGCTGCGCCGGGTTTATTAACAAGCGTTTTGCGGGCAGGTTATCGGAGGAACTGCAGAATCAAGACCTCTTTGATGAGTTTGCCGCTGCCGGTGAAGCCATCGCCGACCATTTCGAGGCGCGTGAATATTCACGGGCGGTGCGTGAAATCATGGCGCTGGCGGACAAGGCCAATCAATATGTCGACGAGATGCAGCCCTGGGTGGTCGCCAAGCAGCAGGGCAAAGATGAGGAACTGCAGCAGATCTGCTCCATGGGCATCAATCTGTTCCGTGTACTCGCCATCTATCTCAAGCCGGTTCTGCCTGCGACCATCGAAGCCGCAGAATCCTTTTTACAGGTCGAACCGCTCTTATGGGATGATCGCAAAGCTCCGCTGCTGGGGCATCTAATCAGCAAATACAAACCGCTGATGACGCGTGTCGACAGCAAACAGGTTGAAGCAATGGTCGAAGATTCGAAGCAGGATCTCTCGACCATCGAGAAAATTCCTGCCGCTGCGGGTCCGCTTGCCGATGATCCGATCTCTGATGTCATCAGCTTCGATGAGTTTGCAAAAATCGATCTGCGCATTGCGAAAATTGTCGAGGCAACACATGTCGAGGGGGCGGATAAACTACTGCAGCTGACGCTCGATATCGGCGGTGAAACCCGCAACGTCTTTGCCGGCATCAAGTCAGCCTATGCCCCGGAAGATCTGCTGGGGAAATTGACAGTCATGGTCGCCAACCTGGCGCCGCGCAAAATGCGCTTCGGCATCTCTGAAGGCATGGTGCTTGCCGCCGGGCCGGGGGGAGAGGATCTTTTTATTCTCACTCCTGACGAAGGGGCACAGCCTGGAATGCGGGTGAAATAATTAGCGTCCGTCCAGAAACCACAACAATTGTCATCCCGGCGCATGCCGGGTTCCAGAGGATTTGGCAACTTACTGGATTCCGGCTAAAAGCATGCCGGAATGACGGAGTTTTACAAGTCGTAGGGGGGATAAGGCGTCTTTTTGCCGCATCCACCAATGTGCCAAAACCATGGTGGATGCGCTGTCGCTTATCCCCCCTACAAATTCAGCACATCCTATAGGTATGATGAAAATAGCTTACAACTCTCCTTTCCTGAAAATTGCCTTCACCTGCATGCTGGTAATAATGCTCACAGCCTGCACCCAGGAGGTGCAGAACAAATTCGGGCGGGCCGTGCAGAACTGGACAGGCACAAACGGTGTGCTCGAAATCTATGCCGGTGATAAACTTGTGAAACGATTCATGCAGATTGATAAACTCAGCACCGCTGTCAGCACCAGTGGCAATACGTCGAGAGCTTACCGTTTCGGTTACGGCGTGCTGGATGCGAATCTCAATGGAATCAAAGATGACGACGAGAAGAGTGTCTATTTTGAAATTAGCGACTACTCCACCTATATCTTTTATGACCAGCCCGAGTAATACGCCATGACAGAGTTCGCCCTGATTCTTGTCAGCACTATCCTGGTCAACAACTTTGTATTGTCCAAGTTTCTCGGGCTGTGCCCCTTCATGGGCGTCTCGCGCAAACTGGAGACAGCCACAGGTATGGGACTGGCGACGACATTTGTATTGACCCTGTCATCCATCTGCTCCTACCTGGTGAATGAATACCTGCTGATCCCGCTGGGGCTGGAGTATCTGCGCACCATCGCATTCATCCTGGTGATCGCCGTGGTGGTGCAGTTTACCGAGATGGTGATGCATAAAACCAGCCCGATGCTGTATCGCGTGCTGGGCATTTTTCTACCGCTGATCACCACCAACTGCGCAGTGCTGGGTGTCGCCCTGTTGAATGTCCAGGAGCAGCACAACTTCATCCAGTCAGCACTCTACGGCTTTGGCGCTGCGGCAGGCTTTTCTTTGGTGCTGGTGCTGTTTGCGGCCATTCGCGAACGCATCGCGGTTGCCGATGTACCCAAATACTTCGAGGGCAATGCCATAGCCCTGATTACCGCGGGATTGATGTCGATGGCATTCATGGGTTTTTCCGGACTGGTGTCAGGCTGATGATCATCGCCATTGTCACGATAGCAGCGCTCGCCACGCTGTTTGGTCTGCTGCTCGGCTATGCCGCCGTGCGTTTTCATGTCGAAGGCGATCCGATTGCAGACCAGATCGACAAGCTGCTGCCGCAAACACAGTGCGGTCAATGCGGGCATCCAGGCTGCCGCCCCTATGCCGAAGCCATCGCCAATGGCGAAGATGATATCAATCGCTGCGCGCCCGGCGGCGAGGCGACTATTATTGCACTCGCCGATCTGCTGGGACGCGATCCCGTTCCTATGGATGAAGATATCGGTGAGAAACTGCCTTCGGTGGCGCTCATCATCGAGAAAGAGTGCATCGGCTGTACGCTCTGCATCCAGGCCTGCCCCGTGGATGCCATCCTCGGAGCCGCCAAGCAGATGCACACCGTCATCGAAAGTGAATGCACCGGCTGTGAACTCTGCCTGGCTCCCTGCCCGGTCGAGTGCATCGTCATGATTCCCATCAGGGAGGGCATCGGCAACTGGGTCTGGCCCTACCCTGACAACGACCACAGGGATCTGTCGCTCTCCCGGGAGGCGCTCTGATGTCAGACACATCACCGCTTACGCTCGGCCATTTTCATGGCGGCATTCATATGCCCGATCACAAGGCTGAATCAACGACGCAGCCTGTCGCAGCAG
>JGI24024J18818_10001107_pt1 | contig 10909 bp, 9 predicted proteins | sample Cruoilmetagenom2_FD_18818 | JGI IMG/M metagenome (IMG submission 18818) | reverse complement strand
CGTCGATCCTCGCTTCGATACCAATCCCCGCCGACGGGCCAATGTGGAGGCACTGGTGGTGGAACTCGAAGAGGCGTTCCGGTCGCGGCTCGCTTCCGACTGGATCGACCTTCTGCGAGCCGAGCGCGTTCCGGTGGGTGATGTCAACACCGTTGCCGAAGCATTCGAGCTTGCAGATCAACTCGGACTCGATGTCGTGTCAGAGGATCCGTCCAAGGGAGCCCGTGGTCTGCGATTGCCGATCCAACTCTCGGACTCGGGCCCCGTGCCGCTTGCGGTGTCGCCAGATCTCGACCGCGACGGAGACTCCATTCGAGACTGGCTCGAGCAACAGTAGGCGGCGACCGTGCGACCACCTCCCTATCGAGCGCTAGTCTGTTTCTGTGGGCGCTGAGACAACGACATCGCCAGACGAGGCAGGTATCACGACTCGTGAGCGGATCCTACGCGAGGCGTCCCACCAATTCGCGGCTCGTGGGTACTTCGGGAGTTCGACTCGCGACATCGCTGCGAAAGTTGGCATCCGTCAGCCTTCGCTGTTCCATCACTTCCCGAGCAAACAGGCCATCTTCCAGGAGCTACTCAGCTACTCCCTCGACGACTCCGCCCTCGTGGCTGATTACCTGGCCCATGCGGATGGGAGTCCTGCTGCTCGGCTCTACCGATTCCTCGTTGAGGACTTCCGCTATCTGATGAACTCGCCATATGACCTGAGGAGTATCTTCAACAACGATGTGCTGCTGGACGACGAATTCGCGCCCTGGGGACAGACTGCGATCGAACTCCACGTTGCCGTCGCGGACATCATTCGTCAGGGCATCGAGGCGGGTGACTTCATCGACATCGAGGTCAGCTTCGCCCGTCAGGCTGTCTCCGGCTTGATGTTGGAGACGATTCGAGAGCGGTCGTTGGGCGAGGAGTTGCCTGTTCAACGACCAACCCGAACTGCCGACTTCATGCTGCGGGCACTTCTGGCCGATTCGGGTCGAGTTGAAGAAGTGGCTGCTGAGGCCTGCGCCCTTGAGGGCGTACCCAACTACCGGGATACGGCATCGGCCTGAGCGCGGCGCTCAGGGAGCGATTCGGGCGATCTCTCTGGGGAAGGGGAGGTCGTCGTCGACCCGACCGAGATCTTCGGCGAATCTTCGTCCATCCCAGATGGCTGATGCGATGGTGCCGGGGTTCAGAGCATCGCCGACGGTGGTCACGGTCGACAAGCCGGCGTCGTCCCACGATGGCCGGCGGTCCAGGAGATCCAGGTAGAGGCCCTCGTTGGGGAGTCGGCTCGTGATGAACACAGCGGAGTCGCAATCGAAGCGCCGCTCCTTCCCGGTGTAGACGCAGGACAGAACGACGCCGGTGGTGTCTGTCGTCATGACCGAGTGGCCGGTGATCAGGTTCGCCCCGAGGTTGAGGAGGCGTGCCTGGATGCGATGCTGCTCCATCGTGTTGTGGGTCCACGTGGACACATCGGCAGCGGGCGTAACCAGAGTGACCGAGTAGCCCTCCTTGATGAGGAGTTCTGTGACGACGCCACCCACGTAGTAGTGATCATCGTCGAAGATCACGACCTCCTTTCCCCTTGGTCGGGTGCTCGCAATGAGGTCATCGGGTGTGAGGACTTCGAACTGCGGATCCAGATCGAGCGGATACGTGTGGGCATAGCCGACCCCGTCACGCCGCCACGTCGCGCCGGTGGCAATGGCGACGTGGTTGAACCCGTACTCGAGAATCTCGTCGGCGGTCATGGCGCTCTCGAAGTAGTAGTCGACGTTCTTCATGCGATCGATCTGCGTGCGGCGATAGTCGAGGACGCGAATCCACGACGCCAGTCCGGGAAGAAGCGCGTCTCGTGCGACCCGGCCACCCAGTTCTCGAGATGCCTCGATCAAGACCACCTCGTATCCGCGGTTGCCGAGGCCCATGGCTGCTTCGAGGCCGGCCGGTCCACCTCCGACGACGAGGATCTTGGCGTCGGCGTGCTTGGGGCGAATGATCTCGGGATGCCAGCCCTTCCGCCACTCCTCACCCATTGCAGGATTCTGCGTGCAGCGGATGGGCGACATCAGGGTGTCGGATGCGACGCAGATGTTGCACCCAATGCACTCACGGATGTCCTCGATCCGGCCTTCCTCGATCTTCTTGGGCAGGAACGGGTCAGCAATGGATGGTCGGGCTGCTCCGATGAAGTCGAGGATGCCCTGGCGGATCATGCGCACCATCGTGTCCGGTGAGGTGAATCGACCTACGCCGACGACCGGTTTCGATGTCAGGTCCTTGAGCCCGCGAATGTACTCCTCGCGTTCGGCTTCCGGGCCGAAGCGCGAGGTGGCCGAGTCTTCCGGCCAGCCGCCCACCATGAAGTCCCACATGTCTGGAATCTCGCCGAGCATCTCGAGGATTCCGACCGTCTCCTCTCGATTGATGCCGCGATCGCCGACCAACTCGTCCACGTTGATACGACAGGCGACTCCTACTCGTCCGTCTGCGACCTCGTACGTCTCTTCGAGGATCTCGCGCAGCAATCGGGAGCGATTCTCCAACGAACCGCCGTACTCGTCGGTTCTGTCGTTGTGTTGGCGTGAGAGGAAGTGGTTCAAGGTGGTGAAGTCGTGGCCGGCGTAGACGTAGACGATGTCGTATCCCGCCTCGATCGATCGCTCCACTGCCTCCCGGTGCCATCGCCTTAGGTCGGAGATGTCGCTCCTGTTCATCCTCCGTATCTGGATGGGTTGGATCTCGCCGTGTACGGGGCGATGGGAGGGTCCCATCGGTGGGATCCGGGTGTAGAGGTTGGGGCTGCCGTTATGGGTCAACTCGATGGCAGCGAGTGAGCCGTGGGCATGGATGCTCTCGGTCACGCCGATGTGGGCCGGGATGTCTCTGTCGTCCCAGATCCGACCTTCGATGTACGGAGCGAACTCCGAAGACGGGTGAATCTCGGTCTCCTCGGTTGCTACGACCGCCCAACCCCCTTCAGCCTTCATGCCACGCATCGCCGCCAGCGCCGACGGGTCGCGATATCCCATCCCGTTGCATTGCGGAACCTGGAAGAAGCGGTTCCTGGCAACGACCGGCCCGATGGCAACCGATTCGAAGAGGACGTCATAGCGGGGATCCCGACCCTGGGGGACGGTCATCGATTCACTCCTATGGGTAGGCGCTGCTGCGTCAGTTCGATCCCAAGGCCACCGCAGGTTCGATGTAGTCGTAGCCCAAAGCGTCGGCCACGTGCTCTTCGGTCACGGATCCGCAGCAGACGTTGAGGCCACCGAGGAAATGAGGATCGTCGAGCAATGCCTGCTTCACACCCTTGTCGGCCAGGGCAAGAGTGAAGGGGAGCGTGGCGTTGTTGAGTGCGTACGTCGACGTCTTCGGAACTGCGCCCGGCATGTTGGCCACGCAGTAGTGGACGACATCGTCCACAACGTATGTCGGCTCCTCGTGGGTGGTGGCCCGGGAAGTCTCGAAGCAACCGCCCTGATCGATGGCCACATCCACGAGCACGGATCCGGGCCGCATCTTCTTCACCATGTCTGCGGTGACGAGTCGGGGCGCTCTATCGCCCTTGACGAGCACGGCACCGATCACGAGGTCTGCGTCGAGCACCAACTCGTCAAGCGACGACGTCGTCGAATACATGGTCTCCACAAGGGTGCCGAAACGACGGGCAAGNCGATCGAGCACAGCGATGTCGCGATCGAGCACGGTNACGTAGGCGCCCAAACCAACNGCCATCTCGATAGCGTGCTCACCGACCACGCCTCCGCCGATTACGACGACGCTGGCGGAGTGAACGCCNGGGACGCCACCGAGNAGCAACCCGGCTCCTCCGTTTGGGGCTTCGAGGCAGTGGGCGCCGGCCTGTACCGACATCCGCCCGGCCACCTGCGACATCGGTGCCAACAAGGGAAGGCCGCCGTGGTCGTCCGTCACGGTCTCGTAGGCGATGCAGGTGGCCCCCGAGTGGACGAGTTCTCTGGTCTGATCGGGGTCCGGAGCGAGGTGCAGATAGGTGAACAGCGTTTGGTCGGGCCTCAGTCGGGCACGCTCGACGGCCTGCGGCTCTTTGACCTTCACGATCAGTTCGCTCTGATCCCATACCTCGTCGACGGTGCCGATCCGGGCTCCGACGGCGACGTAGTCCTCGTCGGATGCGCCGATTCCGGCGCCGGCCGACGTCTCAACGACGACCTCGTGCCCGTGTTCGACGAGCTCTCGCACACTCCCGGGTGTGAGTCCAACTCTGCGTTCCGCGTTCTTGATCTCCTTGGGTGCCCCGATGATCATCGTCAACCTCCTAAAAGAGTTCTTGGGTTTGATGTCGTTGGTCGTCTCTGGAACGTGGTGTCGTTGCTCACCCGCGCAGTACCTCGCCGATGGCATCCACGACCTTGTCGATCTGCTCATCGGTGATGACGAACGGCGGACACAACGTCAGGTGATTCGGTGGGATCGGGCGAATGATCACGCCCTTGCCCAGTATCTCGTCGCGCACAGCGACGACGTTGACACCGTCTGGAACGGTGATTCCCCACACTGCGCCTTCGCCGCGCACGTCGATCAGCAGTCCTTCATCTCTCAACGCGTTCAGTCCTGATGACAGCCTGATGCCAATCTCGGTGGCCCGCGCGAGGTGGCCTTCGCGCTCCTGGATTTCAATGCACTTGAGGGCGGCGACACATCCGAGTGGATGGCCGGAATATGTGTAACCGGTGCGAAGGATGAAGCCGTCGTTTGCCTCGAGTCCCGCCATGACGGCCGGTCCGACGATCACGCCGGAGAGAGGTACGTAGCCGGACGTCACGCCCTTGGCGAAGACGATCATGTCGGGTGTGACCCCGTAGAACTGACTCCCGAACCACTCGCCGGTCCGTCCGAAGGCTGTGATCACCTCATCGTGGATGAGGAACGCACCATACGCGTCGCAGAGGTCGCGAAGGTGGGAGAGGTAGCCGTCAGGGGGAGGCCACACACCGCCGGCGCCCTGGATGGGCTCCGTGATGACGGCGGCGATCTTGTCTCCGTGCTCGGCGAAGATCCGCTTCATGGCTTCGTCGTCGTCGGCGACCACATTGATGATGTCGGGAACGAGTTGCCCGAAGCCCTCGCGGTTCGGCGTGATGCCCTGAATCGAGGTGCCTCCGTAGTTCGTGCCGTGATAGCCGCGCTCTCGGCTGACGATGATCTGTTTCTCGGGATGTCCCGCCTCTCGGTGAGCGATACGTGCCAACTTCATTGCGGTGTCGACAGCTTCTGATCCAGATGATCCGAAGAACACGCGAGCTTCGGCGAAGGGGGAGAGTTCTGCGATCTTCGCCGCAGCCTGCTCGGTCGGGATGTTCGTGAATGGGTCGAAGGTGTGATAGGCCGCCAGCGTTGTCGCTTGCGCTGCGATCGCGTCGGCGATCTCATCGCGCCCGTGGCCGACGTTGCAGTACCACAGCGACGCCATCCCATCGATGTACTCGTTGCCCTGATCGTCGACGACGACGGCGTCGCGGCCGCTCACGATCGTGATGAACTCATCCTTGCGGGGCGATGTGAACGGGTGCAGGAACGAACTCGGCATGGACATCCCTCTCTGATTAGCGTTGTCTATCGATTGATAGGTAGTATATCAATCGCAATCGGATCCGGCAATGTCGAAGCCGGGCCGGAGCCAAGAGAATCCGAGCCGACTGGGTCACACCGACCGGTCAGGCGGAGCGTACCGCCGACCCGTCAAGCGTCCCATTCGACGCAGTGAGGAGGCGCAATGCCGAAGGTCGTCAACTCGTGGAACGAGTGGGATCCACTGAAGCACGTGATAGTCGGNCGCGCTGATGGAACGATGGTGCAGGCTCCCGAGCCCGCGATCGTCCGNGACTGGCCNGACTACGGATTTCCGAAAGGGGTATACGGCCCGCTTCCCGGTGACATGGAGGATGCAGCCAACGAGCAGTTGGACAACCTCGCGGATCTTCTCGAGAACCGTGGCATCACAGTGGACCGGCCCGAACCGCTCGATTTCTCCCAGAAGGTGGAGACGCCCGACTGGACGCAGGATTCGATGTTCGGCGTCATGCCACCGCGTGATGTCTTGCTGACGGTCGGTAACGAGATCCTCGAGGCAACCATGTCGGCGCGGTCACGCTGGTTCGAGTACTTGGCGTACCGGCCGCTCCTCCAGCGGTACTTCCAAGAGGATCCCGACTTCCGGTGGGAGGCCGCTCCCAAGCCACGCCTCACCGATGCCTCCTACGTCGACGGTCAGGACTTCTGGGAGTATGCAGAATCGCTCCCCGACGCCGAGCAGATCGAACGCTTCACCAAGAACAAGCAGTGGAATCTCACCGAAGAGGAGCCACTCTTCGATGCTGCAGACGTCGGACGTTTCGGCAGAGACCTGTTCGTGCAGCGTTCGACGACGACGAACGGCGCAGGGATCAACTGGCTGCGCCGNCACTTCCCCGAACACCGCCTCCATGAGGTTCTGTTCTACGAAGGACATCCGATGCACATCGATGCCACGTTCATTCCGCTGCGACCGGGACTCGCCCTCAGCAACCGCCAGCGCGTACCAATCACCGACGAGATGAAACAGCTCTTCGCCATGAACGACTGGGAGATCGTGCCGTGCGCCGAGCCCGCTCTGGACGAGAAACCACCGCTGTGTTTCTGCAGCGTGTGGCTGTCGATGAACACGCTGCTGCTCGACGAGAACACGATCCTCGTTGAGGAGCAAGAGAAGGCGCAGCAGGAGCAGTTCTATCAGCTCGGATTCGAGGTGATCCCAATTCCGTTCTGGGCCGTCGGTCCTTTCGGTGGGGGATTGCACTGTGCCACCGCAGACGTGTATCGGGAAGGAACCCTCCAGGACTACTTCCCCAAGCAGATTCCCGGTTACTAGACCAACGATTGGAGACCAACAGATGAGCAAACGACGTGTGATCATCATCGGAGCTGCGGGACGTGACTTCCACAACTTCAACACTCGCTACCGCGAGGATGATTCGGTAGAGGTAGTGGCATTCACCGCTGAGCAGATTCCCGGTATCGAGGACCGAACCTATCCGGCTGAGTTGGCTGGCCCGCTGTACCCCGAGGGAATCCCGGTTTTCGCCGAAGAGGAGCTCCCGCGGCTCATCGACGAGCTTGATGTCGACGAGTGTGCGTTCTCCTACAGCGACATCCCATATGAGCACGTAATGGGTGTGGCAGCGATCGTCCAGTCGGCAGGATCGTCCTTCAACCTTCTCGGACCCAATGACACACAGGTGAAGAGCACCAAACCGCTGATCTCGGTGTGTGCCGTGCGCACCGGGTCGGGCAAATCCCAGACGTCACGCAAGATCGTTGAGACCTTGATGGGAAAGGGCCTCAAGGTTGTAGCGATCCGTCACCCTATGCCATACGGCGACCTCGCAGCGCAGAAGGTCCAGCGCTTCGCCGAGATCGCCGATCTCGAGAAGCACGACTGCACGATTGAAGAGATGGAAGAGTACGAGCCTCACATCGTGCGCGGCAACGTCATCTACGCGGGTGTCGACTACGAAGCAATCATTCGGGCTGCCGAACAAGACCCCGATGGTTGTGACGTGGTTGTGTGGGACGGTGGCAACAACGACTTCTCCTTCTACGAAGCCGATCTTGCAGTCACCGTCGTCGATCCGCATCGGCCCGGCCACGAACTGAGCTACTACCCGGGCGAAGTGAGCCTACGTATGGCCGATGTCGTGGTGATCAACAAGATCGACTCCGCCGATCTGGCAGGGATCGAAGAGGTGCGTGCCAACATCGCAGCGATCACTCCGGACGCGAAGGTGATCGATGCTGCATCGACGCTGCGTCTTGAAGACCCATCGGTGGTCAAGGGCAAGCGCGTGTTGGCGGTTGAGGACGGCCCGACGCTGACACATGGCGGAATGAAGATCGGTGCGGGCGTTGTGGCCGCCGCCAAGTACGGAGCCACCGAATTCGTCGATCCACGCCCGTTCCTCGTGGGCAAGCTGAAGGAGACCTTCGAGACCTATCCGAAGATCGGGACGATTCTGCCGGCCATGGGGTACGGCGAAGAGCAGTTGCGCGATTTGGAAGCGACGATCAACGCGACCGATTGCGACGCGGTGGTCATCGGCACGCCGATCGACCTGCGCCGAATCCTGGACATCGACAAGCCCAGTACGAGGGTTTTCTACGACCTCCAAGAGATCGGGAAGCCCGACCTCGATGACGTGCTGGAGCAGTTCATGGCAGATCAGGGACTCGGCTGAGCCCAGCGGACAGCCACAGCGGACAGCGGACAGCCGAGGCCGATAGGTGTTGCTGTTTGCTGTCCGCTGTTGGCTCTCTAGACCAGCAGAACGGCCAGCAACTCCAAAGCAATCATGCCGACCGCGATCGAGGTTCTGATCCCTACAGCGTTCGGCTTTCCGACGGCGAGGACGGACCAGAGGGCTGCGATCACGAGGCCGGCGATGAAGCCTCCGAGGTGGGCGAAGCCGTCGATCCCCGGGGTGAAGCTGATGACGACATTGATCGCAAGCAGCACGAACAACTGCTTGAACATCGATCGACCGCCCGGCGTGTGACGTAGTTTCCACGCGACGAAGATCCATGCACCGAAGAGACCGAAGATCGCACCGGATGCTCCGATGCTGACTTGCTCGGTCGAACCGAGTAGGTACGACATCAATCCGCCGGCGCCGGCAGCAGCGATGTAGAGCGCGGCGAATGAAGAGGAACCGACCTGCTGCTCCATTCGGGGTCCGAAGAGATAGAGCGCATACATGTTGAAGCCGATGTGCATCAGCGATCCGTGGAGGAGAGCGGCGGTGAAGATCCGCCACCAGTCGCCCGCGGCGACGAGCCAGTTCGCTTGCGCCAGATTCCGGAATAGAAGATTGTCGAGGTCGGCAGAGAGCATCCCGGCAAGGTAGATCGCGACAGTGATCGCCATGATCGTGAACGTGACCGGCGCTGCCTGGTACTTCGACGTTGCGTAGATCTGTCTGCCCTGGACGACCTGGTGGCGGTCCGTTGGAGCTGCGCACTCCGGACACAGTTGGCCGACCGAGTTGTCGTGGCTGCACTCGACGCAGATCGACTTCCCGCAACGGCTGCACGACAGACCGGTGATGCGGTCTTTGTGTCGATAGCAGACGGGTACGGAGGTGTCGGTCGGTTCCATGTCGATTGCAACCTACCGATGGGTCCGGCGTAATCCCGCGCTTGGGATATGGGCCGGATCGGGTAGGACCGGGGGATAGCAAGCAGTAGTACGTCTGACGTATAACGTAGTACGACCCCGAACCAGAGGGTGACATTCGCTTTCGAGTTTCGTGATGGACGAGGCCTCCGGCTCGTAGTACGTCATACGTACTACGTACTACGTTCCCAGGTCTCTTTGCCACATCACGCAACCTGGATCACCGGCAATCAGCAGCCTTCCAATCGTCGACTGAATGTGATATCGCATTGAGTATGACTGATAGCATGACTGTCATGAGACAGATGATCACCCGTCTCGACGACGATCTCCACGAGGCCTTGAAGCGCAAGGCGAAGGCTGAGGGGAAGTCACTCAACGCGCTCGTCGTGGGGACGTTGGGTGGATCCGTCGAGTTGGACGATGCCCAAGCAGCGTTCGCGGAAGAACTCAGAGCGAAGGGATGGCTGTCGGAGCACGAACTGCCGGAAGGTCCGATCCCGACCCTCGAGGAGTTGCGAGAATTGTCCAGGGGATGGGGCACCGCCGTGAGTGACACACTCCAGGAGATGAGGGATGAGGATCGATGAGGTTGTATGTCGACACCAGTGTTCTGGTGCGCCTGTACCTCCACGACGAACCAGCGGCCGACCAGATCGCAGCAATACTGTTCGCTCCCAACGCGTCTGCTCTGACTTCCGATTTGACGCGAATCGAGTTTGCCTCGGCACTTCATCGTGCCGTTCGATCCGGGAGGATCCCCGACGCTACCGCACACCTGGCGGCCGGCACGGCAGCGATGGCAGGATCAGGTCCGATTGCCACCGTCGCTCTCGATGTCCGAGCCCTGGAAGCGGATGCGCTGCGCGTCGTTCAGGCACAGGCGCTTGCGGCTTCCGATGCGCTCCATGTCGCCACAGCGATCGGCCTACGGCGCGACGGTGTGGAGACAAGTTTCTTCACTCGCGACCGACGTCAGGCCGAAGCCGCCCGCGCTGAAGGGTTCGAGATCGTCTGATCCCCCGGCCCGAGGTCCGACGGCGCTGGCATCCTCGGGGGCGAGCACGGCGGATATCGCTCCTACCGCCCGAACTTGTCGAGGATCCGGAACAGGATCCCGCCGGCCGGGAGGAACCATGGTGTGCCGCGGTAGTAGGGCCGGGTCGGATGGGGCAGACCGAGGAACGGGGTGTCCTCGATCGCACCGCCGATGAGGCCACCCACATCGGTACCGAGGTGGGTGGCGAGGCTCATCCCGTGTCCGCCGTACCCGGCCGCATACCAGATGCCGTTGTCCGTTCGTCCGAGATGGGGGAGTAGGTCGAATGTTGCTGCAAGCTTCCCACCCCACACGTGAGTGATCTCCACGCCGGCGATCTCCGGGAACAGTTCGACGATCGTCTTGTGCATCCCGCCTGCGACGGTGAAGAGATCGAGATTGGGTGAGAGGTTTGGGCGACCGCCGAAGAGGAGCCGGTTGTCGTCCGATCGGCGGAAGTAGTTGAGGAAACGCCGCTGTGTCCAGTACAGGTGATCTCCCGGGAGAAGCCGATCGAGGATCTCTTCAGGCAGCGGGGCAGTCGCGACCATGTAGGAACCGATCGGAATGACCTGGCGACGGAGCTCCGGCACGAGGCCCTTCGGTGTGTATCCGTTGGTTGCCATGAGCACGTCGCCTGCCCGGATCGTTCCCTTCGTCGTCTTCACAACATGCCCGGT
>JGI24024J18818_10001106_pt1 | contig 10921 bp, 10 predicted proteins | sample Cruoilmetagenom2_FD_18818 | JGI IMG/M metagenome (IMG submission 18818) | reverse complement strand
TGCATGCGTAGGACGTCGCTAGGCTTATTAGACAACGTCCAAATGGGAAGCATAGAGGGAGAAGAGGAGTAAGTAGTGTTTATATTCATTCAACTGCTCAATCTGTATCGCTTGTACATTCACGGAGAACCCGATATGTTAGTACTATAATTGCAAGACGAAAGGGCGTCATCCTTATGACTAACATTTATGATTTTACGGTAACGAAAGCAAATGGCGAAGAAGTTTCTTTAAGTACATACAAAGGCCAGCCAATGGTCATTGTGAATACAGCTAGTAAATGTGGATTTACTCCTCAATTTAAAGAACTGCAAGAATTGTATGAGGAGTATAAAGATCAAGGTCTTACAGTTTTAGGTTTTCCTTGTGGGCAGTTTAATGATCAAGAATTCGAAAAAACTGATGAGACAATGGAGTTTTGCCAAGTGAATTATGGGGTGTCATTCCCCATGTTTCAGAAGGTAGATGTAAAAGGGAAGAATGCGCATCCGTTGTTTCAATTTCTAGTGTCTGAAAAGAAAGGATTATTAACTGAGGACATTAAATGGAACTTTACCAAATTTTTAGTGGACCCGGATGGGCATGTGGTGAAAAGATACGCACCTCAGGCATCCCCTAAAAAAATTGAAGTTAATTTGTTGCAATATATTTAATGAAAAGTGCGAATAATCTTTCTTATTCGGGCTCCTTGACAGTCCCATTAGCCGCTGATAACCTTATCAATAATATTCAAGAGGACATAGGAGGAGTAAGAGATTATGTGGGAATCAAAATTTGTTAAAGAAGGCTTAACGTTTGATGATGTATTGCTAGTACCAGCGAAGTCGGAAGTGTTGCCAAAGGATGTTAATTTGTCCGCTCAATTAACGTCTAAGATCAAGTTGAATATTCCTGTCATAAGCGCCGGAATGGATACTGTAACAGAAGCTAAAATGGCGATTTCAATGGCTCGCCAAGGTGGTCTTGGTATCATTCATAAAAATATGAGCATTGAAGAACAAGCGGAACAAGTTGTTACTGTAAAGCGTTCTGAAAATGGCGTCATCACAGATCCATTTTTCCTTACTCCAACTCATCAAGTATTTGATGCGGAGCACTTAATGGGGAAATACCGTATTTCAGGAGTACCAATCGTGAATAACGAAGAAGAGTTGAAATTGGTTGGGATCATTACTAACCGTGATCTTCGATTCATTCAAGACTATTCATTAGCAATTGAAGACGTTATGACACAAGAAAAATTAGTCACGGCTCCAGTTGGTACAACGCTTGAGGATGCGGAAAAGATTTTACAACAATATAAAATTGAAAAGCTTCCGATTGTCGATGAATCTGGTGTCTTAAAAGGATTAATTACAATAAAAGATATTGAAAAAGTGATTGAGTTCCCGAACGCGGCAAAAGATCATCATGGCCGTTTGTTAGTAGGTGCTGCAGTTGGAGTTACTTCCGATACGATGAAACGCGTGGAACAATTGGTTAAAGCTCAGGTTGATGTCATCGTTATTGACACGGCTCATGGTCATTCACAAGGTGTAATTGATACAGTCGGCATGATTCGTCGAGCATACCCGGAGTTGGATATCATTGCTGGAAATGTGGCAACAGCTGAAGCTACAGCTGAATTGTTTGAAGCCGGTGCTGATGTCGTGAAAGTCGGGATTGGTCCAGGGTCAATTTGTACAACTCGTGTCGTGGCTGGTGTTGGAGTTCCTCAAATAACGGCTGTTTATGATTGTGCAACAGAAGCACGTAAACATGGCAAAACCATCATCGCCGATGGTGGGATTAAATATTCCGGTGACGTGGTTAAAGCGTTAGCAGCAGGTGGACATGTCGTGATGCTTGGAAGCTTACTGGCAGGTACTTCAGAAAGTCCTGGAGACACAGAAATTTTCCAAGGCCGTCGTTTTAAAGTGTATCGTGGGATGGGATCAATCGGTGCAATGGAAAAAGGTTCGAAAGACCGTTACTTCCAAGATGATGCGAAAAAGTTAGTACCTGAAGGAATTGAAGGCCGTCTTCCATATAAAGGACCACTTTCAGATACCATTCATCAACTAATGGGCGGTATTCGTGCAGGCATGGGGTATTGTGGAGCGAAAGATTTACGAAATCTACGCGAAAATTCACAGTTCATTCGTATGACTGGTGCGGGTCTTCGTGAGAGTCACCCACACGATGTTCAAATTACTAAAGAATCGCCAAATTATTCCATTTAATAAAATCTAGAAACTTTAGCACCTATTCAACGTCTATTACTTAGGCAGAATGGGTGCTTTTTCTGCTCAGAGTCCCTGATTTCACTTTTTTGTGATAAAATGGGCAAGGGAAAATTAAAAGAATGGCGGAGGTTCTGGAAGTGAAGAGTGCATTGAATAAGGCGCTTGTGCGCTGGTTGCTCCTTCCGATTTTGCTAGTCAGTATGGTTATCACACAACCGGCTGCTACAGATGCGGAAGAGAGTTTAAATTTATTGGTTGATGGTGCGATATTAATTGACGCGGATACAGGTAAGATTTTATATGAGCAAAATGCAGATACAGCTTTAGGGATAGCAAGTATGACAAAAATGATGACGGAGTACTTGTTGTTTGAAGCAATTGAAAATGGACAAGTCAAGTGGGATCAACAATATTCAGTGACAGAGTACACATACAAAATCTCACAGAACCGTGTATTAAGTAACGTTCCACTTCGACGAGACGGTACGTATAGTATAAGTGAACTGTATGAAGCCATGGCGATTTACTCAGCTAATGCTGCAACAATAGCGATAGCTGAAACGATTGCCGGTACGGAAGCAGAGTTCATCAACATGATGAATAAAAAAGCGGAAGAACTAGGCTTGGAAGGATATAAATTTGTCAACTCTACTGGTTTGAATAATTCGGATTTACAAGGGATGCATCCTCAAGGAACAGGCGCACAAGATGAAAATGTGATGCCTGCGAAGTCAGTAGCCAAACTTGCTTACCATTTGATGAAAGACTATCCACAAGTTTTGGAAACGACAAGCATTCCGAAGAAAGTATTCCGTGAAGGTACTGAAGATGCAATCGATATGGCAAACTGGAATTTCATGTTACCTGGATTGGTGTATGAATATAAAGGCGCTAAAGTCGATGGCTTAAAAACCGGTACGACCAATTTCGCAGGACACTGTTTCACAGGAACTGCTGAGAAAGATGGCATGCGTGTCATTGCCGTGGTAATGAAAGCGGTAGATAGTAAAGGCGTAGGTTCTTACAAAGCACGATTCGATGCTGCGGCCGCATTATTCAATTATGGTTTTGCGCAATTTTCAAAAGAGGAAATTGTACCTGCTGGATATGAGTTTAAAAAGCAAAAAGATATCCCTGTGATTAAAGGGAAAGAAGATCAAGTGGGGATTGCTATAAAAGAACCAATCGAAATGGTAATCAAATCAAGCGAAAAAGATTTATATACTCCGAAGCTTGTGCTGAACGAGAAGAAATTGAAAGATGGTTCTTTAGAAGCGGCAGTTAAAAAGGGTGAGGTAGTTGGACATGTGGAACTTGTTAAGTCTGAAGGAACGGACTACGGGTTTATCACAGGGGCAACAAAGTCCGCTGACGTTGTGACAACGGAAGCTGTAGAACGTTCAAACTGGTTCTCTTTAGGCATGCAAGCAATTGGACATTTCTTTGCAAATCTTTGGCATGGTGCAACTGACTTTGTCGGTGGACTATTTTAAAAACGTACTAAAACCGTGATTTCTTCTATTGAAGAAGTCACGGTTTTTTGATGTTCCAAACATTCATTAAAGCTTCCACGGCAGGTTCAATTGACTCTTCCTGAAATCCGCCAAAGCCTATCAGTATTTGCGGTTTAGCAGAAAAAATTTGTGGTGCCTGCCGGTATTCGGACAATGCATATACACGTATGCCAGCTTGCTTCGCTTGTTCCACTAATGCAAGGTCCGTGGTTGCGCAATCAATTGTCAACACGATGTGCATGCCTGCTTGTTCCCCTGAGACTTGAACCATGGGTGCATAGGCATGTAAGGCAGACTTCAGTTTTTCAAGCTTTTTACGGTACAACTTCCGCATGCGATTTAAGTGTTTAGAAAAATGCCCATCTCGCATGAACTGAGCCAGCACATGTTGGTCCAGTCTTGGTACTGTTGAAGAATAATAAGGGAATGTGCTGCGGTATGCTTTCAATAAATGCATAGGTAACACAAAATAGGCGATGCGTAAGGAAGGCATCAATGATTTGGAAAATGTACTAATATAAATGACTCGCTCTTGTTGATCCATTCCTTGAAGGGATGGAATTGGTTTTCCTATATACCTGAATTCACTATCATAGTCGTCTTCAATAATGTATCGTCCTTCTTCACTTGATGCCCAGTTGAGCAGTTGCACGCGTCTTGATGCGGACAAAATGGCTCCTGTAGGGAATTGATGGGAAGGGGTAACATATGCAACGGTTGCCTTCTGTTTCTCGAGTTCGGCAACTTGAATGCCATCTTCATCTACCGAGATAGGGATGGTTTTTCGGTCATGATTGGCGAATATTCGATGAATCATGAGATAGCCAGGGTTTTCAATCGCATAGATTGCTTCCTTTCCAAGAAGGCGAGTGAGTAAAGGGATTAACTGCTCNGATCCTGAACCNATGACGACTTGTTGTGCCGTACATTGTACACCTCGGGAAGAACGTAAATAACTCGCAATTTCTCTTCTCAGCTCCACATCCCCTTGAGGGTGGCCAAGTAACAATAACTGGCTCGACGATTCATCGAGTACATCTTTTGCATATTTCCGCCATTGGTTAAATGGAAAAGTGGCCGTGTCAATTTTTCCAGAATGAAAGTCAATGGAGTAACTCGGTCTTATCTCTTCAGCATGTTCGGGTTGATGATACTTTTCTTCTACATAAGCAAGCTCGTCCACCTGTGCAACATAATATCCACTTCTTGCGACTGCTGAAATGAAACCTTCTGCAACAAGCTGTCCATACGCGAGTTCAATTGTCGTTTGACTGATGGCTAGAAATTCTGCCAGTTTGCGTTTGGAAGGTAACTTGGTACCAACGGCTAAATCACCTTGTATAATCGATTCTTTCATCTTCAGGTAGAGCTGTTCGTATAGAGGGGTCGAAGATGATTTATCCACTTGAATTAACAAATCCATAGGTTGCTCCTAACTGACCTTGATAAATTTTAATAATCTGACACTTTGAATGTGGTCATACTTTATTATACTAATAGCATAGATGAAAGGGAGGTTACATACAATGATTCAACAATTTACAGGTACTGATCGCGTTAAACGCGGAATGGCAGAAATGCAAAAAGGTGGCGTCATCATGGACGTTATTAATGCAGAACAAGCTCGTATTGCTGAAGCGGCTGGAGCAGTAGCAGTCATGGCTTTAGAACGTGTTCCATCTGATATTCGTGCAGCAGGTGGCGTAGCACGTATGGCTGATCCACGCATTACGGAAGAAGTAATGAAGGCGGTAACGATTCCAGTTATGGCAAAAGCTCGTATCGGTCATATTTCTGAAGCTAGAATGTTGGAAGCTATGGGTGTTGACTATATTGATGAATCTGAAGTATTAACTCCAGCGGATGAAGAATTCCATTTAATTAAAAGTGACTTCATTGTTCCTTTTGTATGCGGAAACAAAGATTTAGGTGAAGCAGCTCGTCGTATTGGCGAAGGAGCTTCAATGCTTCGTACTAAAGGTGAACCAGGAACAGGGAACATCGTTGAAGCTGTACGTCACTTGCGTAAATTGAATGCTCAAGTACGTAAAATTATTCATATGAACGAAGATGAATTGATGACAGAAGCAAAAAACTTAGGTGCACCTTACCATGTTCTTCTTGAAATCAAACATNTAGGTCGTCTGCCAGTTGTGAACTTTGCTGCAGGTGGAGTTGCAACTCCGGCTGATGCTGCTTTAATGATGGAACTTGGAGCAGATGGTGTATTCGTGGGATCTGGAATCTTTAAATCAGACAACCCAGCTAGATTCGCACGTGCAATCGTTGAAGCAACAACTCATTACCAAGATTATAATTTACTTGTTGAAATTTCAAAAGATCTTGGTGTTCCAATGAAGGGAATTGAAATTTCTCGTTTAGAATCAAAAGATCGTATGCAGGATCGAGTGTTGTAAGATGGTGAAAATAGGCGTATTAGCTTTACAAGGTGCTGTGCGGGAACATATCAATTCAATCGAAGCAAGTGGAGCCGAAGCGGTTGTTGTTAAACATGCGGAAGATTTGTCTAAAGTGGATGGTCTGATTTTACCGGGTGGTGAAAGCACGACGATGCGTCGACTGATCGATTTGTATGGCATGATGGAACCTTTGCGTGCATTTGCACAAGCGGGTCATCCGATGTTTGGAACGTGTGCAGGTCTTATTCTGCTTGCCGATTCACTTGTCGGGTACGATGAACCACATATCGGTGTCATGGATGTGACGGTGGAACGAAATTCATTTGGCCGCCAAGTTGATAGTTTTGAAGCGCATCTTTCGATTAAAGGAGTTGCCGAAGACTTTCCAGCTGTCTTCATTCGTGCACCGCATATCACGGAAGTTGGTTCACAGACAGAGATTCTGTGTGAACATAACGGTCGTATTGTCATGGCACAACAAGGTCAATTCCTTGGATGCTCATTCCATCCAGAATTAACGGATGATCACCGTGTCACTGCTTATTTTGTTCAACTAGTTGAATGTTTTACAAAACAACCTGTTTAAGAAAAGCCTGCCACTGTGCAGGCTTTTTTTGCAATAAATTCTACCTTTAGGCGCAGAGAGTGATTCATAAGAAGGTCCCCTCATCCAGAANTTATTTTCCTTTACAGGAAAATAAACCCGCTATTATCTAATTAAAACACATATAGNTACCTATATATTCCGAATGATATTAAAGATAGAATACTAATAACCAAACCGTGTTTGGAATTTTCAGAAAACAAGGAGTGGAGTCGATGAGGAAGAAAAAAGTAGTGAGTATGAGTTTAGCTACAACGGTTGCTCTAACTGCAGCTATTACCCCAGTGCACGCAGCACCTGATAGCAAAGTTACTGAAAAGGTACATAAGAATGAAGAAAGTAAGGTACCTGATTTTATATCAGGTAAACTAACGGTTCCATCTAAAAAAACACCAAGAGAAATCGTATTTGGTTTCTTAGCACAAAAACAAGGTCTTTACAAGTTTGGGAACGATCCATTTACAAGTTTCAAAGTATTAGATGAATCAAAAGATGAACTTGGATATACAAATTTAAGATTGCAACAAATTTATAAAAGTGTACCCGTATTTGGTGCAGTTTTAACAGCACATATTGATATAGATGGTATTCTAACTGCTGTATCTGGTGAAGTTGCTCCCGACCTTGATAAAAAACAATCACTTAAAANTGGTTNNAAAATAAAACGTGCAGATGCAGTTGCAATAGCTGTAAANGATTTAACTGTAAAATTAGGAGAAGCTCCTGAACTTGAGCATGAAGCAAACCCAGAGTTTGTTGTTTACACAAAGGATGGTCAAGCGAAGTTTGCCTATGCATTTGAGTTCGAATTCTTATATCCTACACCGGGTAACTATCAATACTTTGTCGATGCATATACAGGTGAAGTACTAGACTCATATAATCAAATGCATGGTGCCAAACCTGGCGATGGCGGAACAAGTATCACCGGAACTGATACTGTAGGGACAGGTAAAGGTGTCCTAGGTGATACGAAGTCATTCAATACGTTAACAAACAGCAATGGTTCATACTTGGTAGATCGTAAACGAGGAAGTGGTATTTTCACATACGATGCAAAAACTCGTACACGTATTCCAGGAACTTTATGGTTAGATCTTGATAATGTTTATAACGCTTCAAACGATGCAGCTGCTGTTGATGCGCATTATTATGCTGCTCAAACATATGATTACTTTAACGATGTGTTCAATCGTGACAGTTATGATAATAATGGTGCACAACTTGTATCGACTGTTCATTACGGTCGCAATTATAATAATGCCGGTTGGACCGGTTCACAAATGATTTATGGTGATGGGGATGGCTCAACATTTATTGCTTTCTCAGGTGCACTTGATGTAATTGCACATGAATTAACTCATGCAGTCACAGACACAACAGCTGATCTTGTCTATCAAAATGAATCCGGCGCAATTAATGAATCAATGTCTGATATTTTCGGAACACTTGTTGAGCATCACTTCAACAATAGTCCAGACTGGCTGGTAGGAGAAGATATTTACACACCTAATCAAGCGGGTGATGCACTTCGTTCGATGGAGGATCCTACATTAAGCGGAGACCCTGATCATTACTCAAAACGTTACGTAGGAACACAAGATAATGGCGGGGTACACTGGAACTCTGGTATCGGCAATAAAGCAGCTTACCTACTTGCTAATGGAGGGACGCATTATGGTATAAGCGTTTCAGGCATTGGTAACGATAAAACAGGCGATATTTTCTACCGTACTCTAACGCAGTACTTAACACCAAATTCAAACTACAGCCAATACCGCGTTGCATCTGTTCAAGCGGCTACAGATTTATACGGTGCTAGCAGTAGTGAAGTTGCAAGTGTAAAAGCGGCATTTAATGCAGTAGGAGTAAATTATTAAATAATATGAATGACATCTTGCTAAATTTCACATCCTATAGTAAAGTATGGTTAATTTCACATATGAAACGATGATGGGAAGTAGTAACAAGCGATGTTTTTTTAGAGAGCCAGCGGGTGGTGCAAGCTGGTAAAAACACTTGTGAATCCGTCCTTAAGTTGCGCAACTGAAGGTTAGTAAGTTGTAGCCGGTTGAAAAGCCGTTATGAGACAAGTGGATTTGTTCGCAGGGACAAATCAAGCAGGGTGGCAACGCGGGTAAGTTCTCGTCCCTTTCCAAGGGGGATTGAGGGCTTTTTTTGTTGTCTATTTCTGGATACAAACTCGTCCATCATCACAATTAAAGGAGGAAAATGACATGTTAGATGTAAAACGCGTCAGAGATAATTATGAAGAAATTAAAGTGAAACTTGAAAAACGTGGGGAAGATTTAGGGACCTTTAATCAATTTGAAGCATTCGATTCAAAACGTCGTGAATTGATTGGTCAAGTAGAAGTATTGAAAGCAGAGCGTAATGCAGCATCTGAACAAATTGCTTCTATGAAACGAAACAAAGAAAATGCAGATGAAGTCATCGTGCGTATGCGTCAAGTGGGCGATGAAATCAAAGCGTTGGACGAAGAACTTCGCTTGGTTGAAGAGAAATTCACGGACATGATGATGCGCTTGCCAAATATCCCACATGATAGCGTGCCAGTAGGGGATTCAGAAGATGAAAACGTGGAAGATCGTACTTGGGGAGAAATTCGTCAGTTTGAGTTTGAACCAAAACCACACTGGGATATTGCAACAGATTTAAATATTGTCGATTTCGAACGTGCCGCAAAAACAACGGGTAGCCGCTTCTTATTCTACCGTGGATTAGGTGCACGACTAGAGCGTGCGTTGATGAACTTCATGATTGATCTTCATACAGAAGAGCATGGCTACGAAGAAATGTTGCCGCCTTACCTAGCAAACCGTGCAAGTTTGACTGGTACAGGGCAATTGCCGAAATTTGAAGAAGATGCGTTCTTGATTGAAAAAGAAGACTTCTTCTTAATTCCTACATCTGAAGTAACAGTTACCAACTTCTACCGCGATGAAATTTTGCCTAGTGATGCATTGCCACAAGGGTTTGCTGCATATAGTGCATGTTTCCGTTCTGAAGCGGGATCTGCAGGCCGCGACACACGTGGTTTGATTCGTCAGCACCAATTCAACAAAGTGGAACTTGTGCGTTTTGTAAATCCGGATGATTCTTATAATGAATTGGAAAAATTGACTGGTCATGCTGAAAAAGTTCTTCAATTATTGGGCTTGCCATACCGTGTCCTAAAAATGTGTACAGCTGACCTAGGGTTTACAGCTGCGAAAAAATACGATATTGAAGTATGGATTCCAGCTCAAGGCGTGTACCGTGAAATTTCTTCTTGCAGTAACTTCGAAGACTTCCAAGCGCGTCGTGCCAATATTCGATTCCGCCGTGAAGCGAATGCTAAACCGGAATTTGTGCATACGTTAAATGGTAGTGGATTAGCACTAGGTCGTACCGTTGCCGCCATTTTGGAAAACTACCAACAAGAAGATGGAACTGTCATCATTCCTGAAGTATTACGTCCTTATATGGGTGGAAAAGAAGTTATTAAATAAAATAAAACCGTGAATGACCCTAAAAGTTAGGTTCGTTTACGGTTTTTCTTTTGTTCGCGTAAGTTCCGGAAAAACTGTGTGAGGATGCCTCCACATTCTTCAGAGAGAATCCCTTCCGTTACTTCGCATTCATGATTAAATCGTGCATCGTTTAACAAACGATAGAGTGAATCCACACAACCGGCTTTCATGTCCCGTGCCCCGTACACCACACGTGGAAGGCGGGACTGTAAAATTGCACCGGCACACATCGGACAAGGTTCAAGTGTGACGTAGAGTGTCATATCTTCTAATCGCCAACTACCGATTTTTGCACAGGCTTGTTGTATCGCAAGCAGTTCAGCATGAGTCGTGGCGTTTTGGGTCGTTTCGCGTAAATTATGTGCACGAGCAATGATTTCATCCTGGTAAACGACAACGGCTCCAATTGGCACTTCACCAAGGGCTGCTGCTTTTTCTGCTTCATATAGTGCTTCCCGCATAAAAGTGCGATCTTTTTCAAATATATCCATCAGTCATCGCTCCTTGATTTTAGTGTAGCACGTTTCATTCGTTAAGAGCATATGGTAAAAGAGAAGTTGAAAGAGGAGGACAAATACTGATACATGTTGTAGAACGAGGGGAAAGCTTGTTTTCCATCGCGAGG
>JGI24024J18818_10001105_pt1 | contig 10923 bp, 11 predicted proteins | sample Cruoilmetagenom2_FD_18818 | JGI IMG/M metagenome (IMG submission 18818) | reverse complement strand
CGATGAGTCCCTCACCGACCATAAAATCCGAAGGCTGCACGCTCTCCCCGCCTATAGCGTATGCGCCGATGCACTGTAGTCGGTTTGAGTCTTGTCGGCATACATAAAGCGAGCCCAGCTGCGCTTCCAGATGCACCGACAACGCATGGATCAACCGTTGTGCGAGCTCTGCTTCTTCGAGCGAGCCGCGGCTCGCATCGTGAACGCTGACTTTGCCTTTGCCGAACCAGTTACGTAGCGCGACATCGTCAACGTTTTCGCGTAGTTTTTTGGTCATGCGCTGCAGTGCGATACCAAGCGTATCCTGCTTTGAGAGCAGCTCGATCGGCGTGTCCAGAATGCCGCGGGCGACGTTCGCCGCTACCTCTGCCTGTGATTCGAGGCTCGCCAAGAAGTTGTTCAAGGTCCGCGCCATGATGCCAAGCTCTTCACTGCCCTGGATTGTCAAGCGCTTACTCAGGTCCCCGCTGTCCTGAATGTTGCCGACAGTCTCGATAAACTCGTCGATGGGCCGGGTGATGCTGCGTATGATCGACAGGGCAATCGCGATGGCTAGTATGATGGCGATCAGCGTGCCGAGTAGAACGGCCCAGAACGTCCAATCGTTGCTCTCCTGTACGCGGGGTCCCAGCTCATCCTGGTCAGCCTTAAGCGAGAGCTTGATTTGCTCGGAGAGCTCAGCGACCGACCGCTCCAGGGGCTTCATGCGTCGCTCGATGATCGTGTTACGACTCTTGATAGTGTTCACTATCTCTTCGAATGAGCCCAGGTAGATCGTGCGAGCCGCGTTGAAGTCTTTGAGGAGCTCCCTGCGCGTCGGGTTTTCGATCGCATTGTCCATTTCAGCAAAGGCTTGCTCGAACCCGGGACCAAGCTCTGCCTCAACCCGCTTGACATCGGCATCCTGGTTGTCTTCCAAAAACTTCAGCATGTAGAGGCGTCCCAGGAGCACCCGCTCTAGGGCACGGCCCGCAACGTAGGCCGCCTCCGAGTCTTTGTCCTGGAACGCGGAAACCATGATCTGGGTCAGATTCTTGCGCATGATCTGGCCTTGCGGATTGAGAGTCTGGCGCAGCACGGCGTCCCTGCGCCGCATCAGGCCGAAAACTTCTTCCGAAGCCACACGATAATTTTCGAGATCCCCCACCAGTTCCCGACTCAGCTCGCGCCGCGTCGGATCCGTGACTTGGGTTTGCTGGTCCATGGCGAAGTCCCGAGCGCGATCGAAACGCTCCTGGAAGACGTTTAGTTGGTCATCTTCGCGAGTGCTCAGGAAACTCTTCGCCGCATTCGAAGCACTCAACATGTTTGCCTGGACGCGTCCCGAGAGCACGCTCGCCCGCGCCAGCTCCCGGTAGGTCTTGAAGCTCTCGCTGCCCGTGCGCAGCCCATCCAACGCGAAACCAAGCATCACGATCGAGACCGCCAGCACCAGAACGAATCCTAGGGCGATCTTATTGCGGATCTTCAGGTTCTTCAGCATGGACCTACCTCAGTGTGGTGCCAATATCATGCATCTCGTCCATGGTCGGTCATTGCTTGTGCTGGCACTGATGCGGCGTGCCAACATTCTTGATCTTGTGCTCGCCCTGATCGTCATGCCAGCATTCTTTTCTCGCACCAAGGAGAGACAGTTATGCTGCGACTATTTGCTATCATTTTGGCAGTCTGCGTCCCATTGATGATATCGGCCAATTCGGCGTGGGCTGACGGGCCGCCTTCGAGAGGCGCTGAAGGCATGCCGGGTGCACTGGGAACCTTTGCGTTCAAGCCCACTGATTGGGCGGAAGGCAAGCTGACATGGTGGAAAGATACTGATGGAGTCAACCCGGGTGAGGCTGGATGTCATATCGGTACCGACGCTGATGGTAAGCCAGACGGCCGCTTGTTTGGAGAAGCTTGTTTAGAAGGTGGCGTGAATCTAGTGGAGTCAAACCCAGACGCCAACGCAATCCATAGCCATGCCAACGATGTCGGGCATCCTGATAAGTTTGACTGTAACGCCTGGTGCATCGGGCAGGGATCTACCAAGGGAGTTTGCCAAATCGCACCCGCCCCTCCCTGCGCATCCTCCGCCAAATGTGTATGCAACTGATCCGACGGCTTTGTCACGTTATCGATGTCATTTCCGTAGCATGTAGCGGGCAGTAGGTGTCCAGCGGTGGCGAACGCCCGGGCCCTTGAGGTCTGTGGTCTTGGTTATGTCGGCCTGCACTTGCCGGGGGCTGGCGATCGCCAACGCCGCTGCGGCGCCGGCAGCCGACGCGCCCGTACCTTTCAAAAAGTTGCGACGTGTAGTGTTGTCGTTCATGGCGTTGTCCAATTTGTTCGAGGAGCGAAAAGCGTCGCTAGGCATGACCGTCGTCATCCGCACCATCGATTTCGTTACTCTGCTCGTCGCTCAATACGAGTGCCAATTCATCGCGTAGAATGCGGTTGAGTGCTTCTAAATGCTTCTCAGCCTTTACGAGCGAGTTACGGGCTTCGTTGCCTGATAGCTCTTGTTCAAGAGACGCGAGCGCTTCTGCGTAGCGCCGATGAAGCGCTCCATTCACCACCATCATTTTGGCCAGCAGTGTGGCCTGAAGGGTCATGAGCTCTTCCATGCTCAGTGTATCGGGAGTCGCGTGAGCTAAACGCTCATCATGCAGCAGATGTGTCCACCAGTTCAAACTCTACCTCCTCCTGCGAACTCGTTAGTCGTGTGGCGAATCCCTATCTCAAAGCGGCGGACCAAGCGATCGAAAGAAGAACTCCGGATCGCTCTCCGGGGTAAGTTTTTTTGGGTTAGGGACATAGTAGCGGTGGGCGGCTTAGAACCGCCACAACCTCTCTATATCGCCCCGTCTCCATACCGAGTTTGACGTGCATCAAAAGATAAAGGCCCTCTGTGCGTATGCCCTCAGCAGCCTGCAAATAACCTTGCCGCTGAAAGACTAGAGTTGGGTACTGTGCCGGGCGCGCGGTAGTCATAGAGCCGGTAACAGAGTGACTACGCGATCAAGCCAATGTCCGCTTTTGGCACTTAGCGGACCTCAATGTCGAAGCCGAGTGTGTCTGCTTAGGGGTGCATAGCGGTCACGGTGTATCGGCGGTCCTATGTCGGCTAATGACCCAAAGTGGACATATGCCTTCTGTCAATATGAGGCCTTGTGATGTTGCGCACGGCCTATCTTGCCAGCATCCACACACCAAGCGTAACGAGGACCACACCACCAGCAAGCCTGCTAAACGCTGCGTAGCGCGAGTCGATCATCCTCTGCGCGGCGAAGGCCGCTAAGCCAAAAATGATCAGATCATCCAACATGAAAAACACAACATAGAGCGCTATGTATCCGTAATAGCCTGCGGTCGTCACGTCGCTCAGTGCGAGTACATGGGTGTAAATTGCTGGCAGCGCTGCTGAACAGACGAACTCGATGGCGTTCACCGCGAATGCAAGACCGACGACCAAAAACAGGCTCCCGATCCCGAGGGGGGCAGCGACCACATCACGTATTCGCACCATTGTCTGCTGGCGCTGCTCGATGTCGCCCACTTCGCATTCAACCCTGCCACGCGTCCACGCGAGCTCGTAAAGCTGACAGACGCCAAAGCCAATCGCAGCGAGTGCGATCAATTCCGTGAGAGGTCGCACGTAGCCGACGACCAAGAACATGTTGAGCCATGCCGTCATCAGCAAGAAGTAGAGAATACCCGATGTGAGCACAAACGTTCCCACAAGCCACCAAATCTTGGTACGATCCTTAAGCGCAGCGATCAGAGAGATGAGATAGACGAGAACCCACATTGCGCATGGGTTGAAGCCATCTGCGAGGCCCATAACAACCGTCAACGCAAGCAGTGAGTAGTTTGCCGGGTCGATCTCGCCGAATAATGGGAGGTCAACCTTTAGGGGCATGTCGCGTTCGACGTCACTCTCAGCTCGGACAAGCGCTACAAGGGCCGCTCCGGTCGTTTCTGGCCGGTCGAAGCCTAGGATGAAGCGATTGCCAAAGACGAACAGCGGAACGCGAAGTGCGCCGTCTGTGGCATCAAGGGCAGTTGCAACCTCACGATAGAGATTCCACCCTGCCTGTGTTGAGACGTCATGGACAGAAAAGTCTATTTCCGGCTGAGTGCGGAGGAAGACCTGCGCCTCGTGGCAGTGGGGACAGTCCGGGTGAACGAACACGTGGAGACGTCCATCATCCCGCCAGCCTGTGAAGTTATCTGATACGGGCGCGCTGACTGGCCACAGCTGCAATAGAACGAATACGGCCACTAACAGAGCCGCGAGCAAAACCCGGACATGCGCAGGCGTAGCGGATTCGGCAATCGTTGACCGCAAAGATTGCAGGTTTTTCTCCATCAAAGCTCAACTGGGGTTCACGGGAGCAGGCTGCAAGGTGCGAGGACCTGAGCGAGCGTAGGCACCGGATCGCGAACGAATAATGACCTCGATCAAGTCCTCCGGCCTGGGGGTTGAGGCGTTTATCGTTTGAGCACGGGACACCAACCCGCACTTGCCCGCTATTGGCACTTAGCGGACATCGGAGCCCCGCGGGACCGGATGCTTGACCAACCCGTTCCAACACAAGAAAGTTGTGATGGATTTGCGCGCTGCGCAGATAATTGGAGCTGAATGGACATGAGAGTTAGCTGCTTTGAACTGAAGCAGACCGGCGTGTTGCAGCCGGCGAAAGCAGAAGAGGCCTTGGGTCGGTGGCGTGCCGGCGACGGAGCATTTTGGGTCGATATAGATAGTTACACGGCAACTAATCTTAAAAAATGGCTGGATGCTCTTGACCTTCCGCATTTTGTTGAGGAGCGGTGTCTCGAAGTCGGAAATGCGACGCAGATGATTCCGCTACCGGAATATGCCTTCCTCGAAATTACGGTGTTTTCTGATGATCAGCTTTCCAAAACCACCAATGTAGGTGCGCTTTGTCTAAAGAACTTCTTGATCACGCTTCACCCTGAACCGATCCACAGTATCGAAACGCAGTGCCGATCGACTGACGAGTTGGAACTGAAAGACATTTCAACGTCAGCCCTTCTCAATGTTCTGTTGCTCGTTCAGGCTAACGAAGCGGCCACGGCCGTGCGCGCGGTCCAGGACGCAGTGGCTGCCATGGACAAACGCATGGACCAGGATCCTGGCTCGGTGAGTCTTGACGAGATTCTTGCTGCTAAGGAGTCACTCTCAAGAGTGATCGCCGTTTCTGAAGAGCAGGAAGCGTGTTTCCAAGTTCTCGCGGAGGCGGATAGCGATGCGCTCGATTTTTCTAGTCTCGGCGGTTTGATGAATCTGCTGACCGCCATGGTCGGATCCGTCAACCGCCACGCCGATCGACTGGAGAAAACGGTCGCCGACCTTAGGCTGCGCTACAACTTGAATCAGCAGGACAAGACCAACCATCGCCTCGCGGTGTTGACAGTGATTTCTGCTGTTTTTCTCCCGCTTACGCTACTTGCTGGGATTTGGGGGATGAACTTCATACTTATGCCTGAACTGAAATTTTCCTTCGGATATCCCCTCGCGTTGGGATTGATGGTGCTCATCGCGGGAGGATTGACATGGTTCTTTTACATGCGTGGCTGGTTTGACTGAGCGGCCGGAGCATCCGGATGCCGATTGACATGAACTTGCCGGGAAAGCTTGTTCGCCGTTCTTCCCCGCAAAATCTGATCCGTGCACGATGTAACTTTTCTGGCACTTTTGAAGTCAGGAAAGACAGGTCTGTCGTGAGAAGGAAGCAGTACACGGAAGCACAGATTGGCTTTTCTCAGAGGCAAGCTGAAGAGGGCACGGTCGTGACAGAGATTTGCCAGAGAATGAGGGTCACACAGCCAACCTTCTACCACTGGAAGAAGAACTTTTCGGGGTGTGCGTCGATGGTCGGACCATGACAGATTTCGTCATTTTCGTTCGTCACTTCTTCAGCATCTTGATGAGAGTTCGCCACGTGTTGATCGCTCTTCTCGCCCTCATCGCGATGGGAGCGGGACTCATCTCAATTGCTGAAGGAATGAACTACTGGGAGGCTCTGTACCTCACATTGATCACGGGCCTCACCGTCGGCTATGGCGACGTCGTGCCAACGACGGTCTTGGGCCGGATCGTGAGCGTGCTTGTCGCGCTCATTGGCTTAGTCTTTTTCGGCATTGTCGTCGCCGTTGCAAACCGGGCAATCGTCAAGACCTTGGAGGAGCAACGCTCTAAACAGAAGAGCAATAATCACTGACCCTCCCGACGGCATTGTCAGAGTAAATTGGCTTGAGGCTCCTGGCGAGGACTCCGCTCAGCATTGGTCACACAGAAAAACGCTCTTTACTCAGAGAAACCGACAAATCGATCTGTCGCATACTGCGCATGACACGCACCGCATGTTTCAATCATCCGGCCAAACTGTTCATGTTGCAGCGGCCTGTTGCCGGCTCTTGCTGCTTTCGCAAGCTCTGCTGCAGTTTTGTGAAAGTCTCGGTCCATCTGTATAAAGCCTTCCGGAGCAACGGTCATGAGGTGGGCCTTATCCTCAGGGGTCATGGATTGGCGTAGTATGAAGCTGTCATGAATCTGCTGAGCCAGCTTGGCCACGCGCGTATCATCGCCAGCGACAAGGGCCGCGAGTATTTTCTGGCTCGCATCGTTGATGGACTGCATCTCTTTTTGCAAGAGTTCCTGCAATTTGGGTGTCAGCATAGGCGAGATCGATTTGTTGGCTTGTGCCAGAGCAAGACCGCTTAGCGCGACGGCCACCGATACAATGATCAGCGGCAAAAAAAACTTTCTTGTGTTTGTTCCGGGCATGATTTTGCTCGTCTCCAGGTCAAGTATTTTCGGGCTCCAGCAGGCTGGAGTAGCTGCCGCGCTAGCTCTCTTAGCTCATCGGACTTAAGTTGAGAGCCGAATTTCACGGTACTGAATGTCATGTCGCCTGGGCCGCGAACCTGAAAGGGCGTTCATAGCGACTATCAGCGCCAACTAATTCTCCTATCAACCAAAGTCATCACAACTTACCACAAGGAGCTTACGATGAAGTACGTCCACATTTTTGCTGACGCTGATGGCGCAACCCACTTCAAGGATGTGGAAGCGCCGATGAAGATCGAGGATTATGCGCCGCCCTCGCCACCGTTGAGTGTTTCGGCGCACCGGCCCGCGACCGGAATGGTTTCGATCGGATTTCCGCCGGGATACTTTGGTGATTTCCATCCCGCTCCAAAACGGCAATGGATGATCCTGCTAACCGGAACCGTGGAGATAGGCGTCAGCGACGGAGAGCTTCGGACACTAGCCACCGGGATGGTGGGATTTCTCGAAGAAGCAGGGAGTAAAGGCCACACGCTGCGAGTCGTCGGCGATGAGCCAGCAACCTTGTTCGTTGTCGAAGTCGAATAGCAGCCGGAAAGGAACAGCATGGTGACCAGTCATGAATCAGAGCTAACGAAACTCCTGATCCCGAAAGACACTGCAAAAACATTTCAGCAACACCTTGCAAAAACGCAGGTGAGCGACGCGGTGCTCAAGGTGCTCGAAACCGCGCCGGATACAAAACCATTCATTATGCTCAACCTCGTACGATTCCGGCCACATCGCGATCCAACGCTTTACATGCGCTATGGCGTTGTCGCAGGACGTGGGGTCGATGTGCAGGGCAGCTATACGCCCTATTTCGCATCCGCCATCCATGACCTCGACCCCTCCTTTGGTTTTGATAACTCGTGGGACGAGATTACTGTTCCTGTCTACTCACGATTGGCGTCTTATGGGCTCGTGCAGTCGAATACTGACTATCAGGCCGCGTTGCCCGACCGGGTTGCTGGCACTTTTCAGCGTCACCTATACGCATTGCGAGACGGCGAGCCGATTTTTTCGCCAACCCTGTCCATTCAGAAGCTGCACGACGATCAAAAAGGGATTCCCCATGAGAAAAGCGATGTGCTGATAGGCGAGTTTCTGCGGTTCAAGAAATCGAATGGTCGCGAGACCTTCGTTCAGTTCGCCAAGGCGGTCGCGCCCCTGATTGAAAAAGCGGGTGGTGAGGTGCTTCTGTCAGTTGAAGCCGACATCCCGGTCGTATCAGAAGAGTTGTGGGACCACTTCACGCTGACGCGTTATTCGTCCATGGACGCGTTTGAGACGATGTTCAGGAGTGACGACTATATCGAGGCGGGAAGACTTCGCCGCGCGGCGCTCGAAGCAACGATTGCCGTCCCCACATCACAAGCCGTGGAGCACGAAGCACAGCCAAAGCAGGTGCCTCAGGGAGTGAGTGTTGATCACATTCATCTGGTCAGCCACGATGCCAAAGCAACTGCTGCATGGTACCAGGACAAGCTCGGCGGAAAGATTATTCAAAGCGACGAGGTAGATGGAGCGCCGCAGATCAACGTGGCTTTTGAGGGAGTCAACGTCACCGTTCGTGGAAAACGGAAGGGCGAAAACCCTGTCGCCAAACCTGGTTTCCAGTGGGGCATCGACCATTTCGGACTACGCATACCGAAGGACTACGACGCTTTCTGCGATCATCTCAAAGTGCAGGGCGTCAAGTTCACGATGGACCCGAGGGATTTCGGTGATCAGGGGAAGGTTGCCTACATTGAGGCTCCAGATGGAGTCAGAGTTGAGCTGGTCTATTACGAGACATGAGAAGCATCTGAGTGTCTGCCGTCAGCGCTCATGGGGCGGACTGAGGCATTTGCGCAAGGGAGTATTTTTGGCTCATCGTCACGTTTGAGGAACGAACGATGAGACAGAAAACGGAGCGGCATCAGGATGCCAAGTTCCTTCAGGATAATGGCGTGCCACAGATGGCCTTTAAGGGCCGCATGCAGGTAGGCGCTGACGCTGATATAACGATACTCGATCCTGAAACAGTGACGGACAACTCGTCGCTCAAGGCAGGCAAAAACGCATTGCCGTCAACGGGCATTCCCTATGTGGTGGTCGACGGCACAATCGTTGTTAAGGACTCGAAAGTCCTCAAGGGCGTCTATCCGGGGCAGCCGATCCGGTTGCCTGCAGTTCAATAGCGGCTCTACCGTCTTTGGGATATCTGCTACAGGTTATTAGCAGACCTCGGACTACCGAAACACCACGACCGCTTTACGCCCGCAAGCAAGCACCCTCAGCTTGGGCGCTGAAGTCCGCTAAGTGCCAGAAGGCGACGCGAAGTTCTGTCAAGCAAGATCGAGTGTAGCGGGGCCGTGTTCTAGGCACCGGTCCAAGACTCCAGGGGTAGCTGGGCCATCGATTCTGACCGTCGGGTTAGACCGTTCTGTTTGAGACGGCTGAAGAATAGGTCAAAGCGGTCCTCGCCAAAAAACGGCTCGCCTCTGAATGCCATATTCGGCACACCTCCATGTCCCGTAGCGTGCTGGGCGACAGCGTTTTCTTCAAGGATGGCATCGTATTTGTCGGGGTTCGACTTAACGTCGGCATCCGTTGCTTTCCCGTCCATACCTGCCCGGTCCATATACTCAATCAGAAAGGCTGGCCAGTTATCGGTTGAACCGTCCCACATCATGCGCGTGACCTTATCTAGAAACGCTAAGCCCTTATCCTGGCCCTGTGCGGCTGCCGCTAATCTGGTCAAATGGTGGATGTAGGGCTGTTCTTGCTCGGGAGGCATTTTGAGGTCAGCTGAGTCTGGTGGGTAGGTGTTCTGGACGACTGGTTCGGGATTAGGCCGTCGAAATGGGATCCCTAAGAATTTGGCGACCCGGTGCTGGTCCATCATGTCGTAATTCCAGCGATACCAGGGAGCGCCTGGAAAACCTCCAGCTTTAATGGCAATTGGCAAAGTGGGTCGGAAGTTCGCCTTCACATTATAGCTAGCGTTGAGCGCGAGAATCCTATCGATGACCAGGTAGCAGTATGGGCTTCGCATTGACCAGAAGAGATCAAACTCCAGCGGCGCTGCGGCTGTGACGTTGCTGGTCAGTGGCTCCGGCAATGGCTTCCAAGGAGGGTGCACATCGTCGTCGTAGTGCTCCATGACCCAGTTGGTCGCAACCTTAGGTTTTTCATTTGCTGTGCTCATTTTCCGCTCCGGCTGATCAGTCTTCTGCATTGCTCTGCCCGCTACGCGCGACGAGAAATTCAAGACCATCATGCAGCACGGGCGAAATAACAAGAGCAGCTGTAGGTAGGTGACAGCAATACTCGCCAAAGTCCGCTATGGGTCATTAGCAGACATTGGAACGCGACCTAGCCGCGTCCGCTTTGCACCCAAAAACAGACATTTTCAGCTTCGCCAATGAGGTCTGCTATGTGCCAATAGCAGATATTTATGCCCTAACCCGCTGCGTGCCGTGCATTGTAGAGTGCAAGAATAGAAGCCTCGCGGGAACCGACCAAGATGTATGACGAGTACGGCAGTAGCTTTGAGCCAAGCAGGAAAACTGGTCGTACGGTATACTTCTCACTGGCTGCTGTAGTCGTCGCATTCGCAACTATNAGCCAGGTCGCTCCCGGCTTCACGCAGGATTCGGACCGTTCTCCCTGCACCGAGGACGCCATGCTTGTTTTCGATGCATCCGGTTCGATGTCTGGCGACGGCTGGGATGATGGGAGTGAAAGTGCTCACACGGTCAGCCGTATTGATAGGGTAAGATACGCGCTTAGTAAGGTTTTGCCGAGCATCACGCGTTTTCGTCGCGTTGGGCTAGTTACTTATGGTCCCACTCAGACCCCTGGGCTCTTCAATCAATGTGACAACATCAAAGTCAATCTTCCACCTACGCCCGACTCCGCCACACGAATAATGGCTACAGTAAAAAGTCTAGTGCCGGCTGGCGGTACACCACTGACACGTGCTGTCGAGCACGCGGCTGAAATACTCCACTTTGAAAGAACGCCCGGAGTGATCGTCCTGCTAACGGACGGCGAGGACACATGCGGGGGATCGCCTTGTCACGTTGGTAAGCAGCTTCATG
>JGI24024J18818_10001104_pt1 | contig 10930 bp, 11 predicted proteins | sample Cruoilmetagenom2_FD_18818 | JGI IMG/M metagenome (IMG submission 18818) | reverse complement strand
GCCCAACAACTGCGTGGAACTGGTGAACAACCCTGGGATGAATTTGGTACAACAACAGGAAGACCCAGGCGGGTAGGTTGGCTCGATCTGGTTCTCTTGCGTTATGCAGTGCGCGTGAATGGGATTAGTGAATTGGNACTAACCAAACTTGACATCTTATCAGGTTTTGACCAGCTCTTCATGTGTTCACACTACTGGAAAAACGAGGTTCAATATTCTGAACTCCCTTATGGTCCTGGGGAATTGAAGGGATATGAACCTGTATATGAAGAACTTCCGGGTTGGCATGAGGACATCACAGCAATTCGCGAATGGGAAGATCTGCCTGTTTCTGCGAGAGATTATATCTCGAAAATCGAGGATCTAATCGGGATCGAATTTTCGATGGTATCCGTTGGTCCTGAAAGAGATCAATTCATCCAAATTACTTAAGCACAACGGTAAAAACACCAAATTTCATGGAGGCTGCAATGCGGAAGAAGGTCACATTGATCACCGGAGTAAGCGGTGAAGTGGGTCAGGCGCTGATTAAAATCTTGGCCGAGTTAGGTTACAACAATCTGCTCACCCTGGATATCCGTCCTTTACCACCGGAATATTCGAAATATTCCAGCCATATACAAGGCGACATTCTGGACAAAGCCCTGTTAAATCGATTGGTCAGCGAGTATGAAATTGTCACCATATTTCATATGGCAGCTTTGCTTTCCACTCGGGCTGAATTTACCCCCGTCGCAGCCCACCAGGTGAATGTCGAAGGAACGATGGGTTTGCTCCAATTAGCTGCGGAGCAATCTGAATGGCGCGGAGACCCAGTTATGTTCATCTTTCCCAGTTCCATCGCAGCTTACGGGATGCCAGATCTAGAGACCAAATCCAAATTTCCACAGGTCAAGGAATGGGAATGGAATTATCCAATCACTATGTACGGCTGCAATAAATTGTATTGTGAAATGCTGGGATCGTATTTCAGTAAGTATTATCGCCAGCTGGCGGCGGAACGACCCCAAATGCTTGATTTTCGATGTGTACGCTTCCCTGGTTTGATCAGTGCGTTCACGGTTCCTAGTGGTGGAACCAGTGACTATGGTCCAGAAATGCTGCACGCAGCTGCTAAAGGCAAATCATATGCAGCATTTGTTAGACCAGACACCCAAATCCCGTTCATGGCTATGCCGGATGCTGTTACTGCTCTGCTTGGACTCTCACAGGCTCCCAAGCAAGCGCTTGGCCGCACGGTGTATAACGTGACCAGCTACAGCTTGACTGCGGAGCAATTTCGCCAGCGTGTGTTGAAGGCATTCCCCGATGCTGAGATCAGTTTTTCTCCCGATCTGAAACGACAGCAGATCGTTGACACCTGGCCTGCAGACCTGAATGACAATGACGCGCGCCGTGATTGGGATTGGAAACCTGATTATGACATTGATCGATCATTCGACGAATATCTGGTNCCGAACATTCTCAAACGTTACCAGGGGTGAAGCCACAAAATCCTTGAGCTCAGATTGTTTTCAATAAAAATTAACTTGATAATATATTGGGATATGATGTTTTTTAGAAAAGAGGACCACAAGATCCCAAAACACGTCGAGCACTCCATCTTAGGTGGATTGTTGATGATTTTTCTATTTAGTGCATGTACTTCCGCACAAACCCCGCAGCCTATGATGGAAAATACTCCAACAGCAACTATAACCTCATCACCGACTCCAACCGTAGAATGGTTTCCAGCAACGGTTACACCGACCTTGATCCCTCCTCTCCCGAATACTCCTACACCGGAGCTAATTCCAAATCTGGGAGAAATAATATTCAGCGATAATTTCAGCGAACCTGAATTTTGGTTATTGGGACCAACATCTTCTGGTAACATCTCCTTGGGCGTCAATGAAATTACCATCGCCATCGCAGAACCCGGTGCTTACGAGTACAGTATCCGCAAGGAACCACTTTTAGGGGATTATCACATCGAGATCACCACTTCTCCAACCCTATGTCAGGGGGAAGACCAATACGGTCTGCTTTTGCGAATGTCATCTAGCGGTACTTTTTACCGTTATGCCCTTTCATGTGATGGTAGAGTAAGGTTAGATCGCGTAATTCAAGGTAGCGCTACCTCCCCACAGCCCTGGATTCAAAATAATTCTATTCCACCAGGGGCTCCAATACCATCCCGCTTAGGCGTTCAATTGCATGGAGAAGAAATGCGCTTTTTTATTAACGATCAATATCAATTTACCGTCACTGACCATGCTTTACAAATTGGCAACATAGGTGTCTTTGCTAGGTCCTTGGGAGATAATGCTGTCACAGTAAATTTCTCAAATCTAGTTGTCAGAGAGATAATACAATAACTATTATGGCAAAACGCCCTTTCGTTAACCGATTAAATAATCTTGATCCAAAAACCTGGTTGAAATTTCAGAAATCCTGGTTCATCCACGCTCCTCCCCCACGCAAGAAAGGAGTTATACGCCATCCGGCAAAGTTCCCTGAAACATTAGCTCAAGATTTTATAGAATTCTTCACTAAAGAAGGTCAAACGATTCTTGATCCCATGGTGGGGACAGGTAGCAGTTTGGTAGCAGCCCTGCGATCTGGTCGCAACAGCATTGGCATTGAACTTAATCAAAAATACGTCGACATCACCAATCAGGTGGTGGGTGATGAACGAGAAGTTTTAGGTGAAGCAGCTGAGCATCTGACCTGTAACGTAATTCAGGGGAATGCTCTTGACATCGCGAAATACTTCGAAGAATCTGGTCTGCCCGCAGTAAATTATGTACTCACTTCGCCCCCATATTGGGATATGCTGCATGCTAAAGGTGCACAAACTCAAAAGAAGCGGCGTATCAATTCAGAACTTGATTTACAATATTCGAATGACCCAGAAGATCTTGGCAATATCCATGATTATGATCAATTTCTAGAGAAGCTGATCGAAATCTATGTCGCCTTAAAACCTTGCATTGTTCCGAGGGGTTATATTACAATAATAGTGAAGAATATCAAAAAGGGTGGAAAGATTTTCCCTCTTGCCTGGGATTTGGCGCGTGAATTGGGAGCCACTTACACCTTAAAAGACGAGAAAATCTGGTGCCAGGACGATATTCGCCTCGCTCCATACGGATTGGGAAACGCCTGGGTCAGCAACACCTTTCATCATTATTGCCTCCAATTCCGCAATGAGTAAGTTTTTTTCAACAATCCTTTATTAGTTTTAAGATTTAGTGTACAATTGTTCTGATTATCGGTGAGTGCCACACTGGCTTTTCACGGGCGATACACGTCCGTAACATATAATTTTCCGCTCACTGTATTGAAAGGAGACCCCCCAATGTACCAAAAAATCGTTATAGTCGGCAATCTTGGCGCGATCCCGAAATGCGCTATACCCCATCCGGTCAAGCGGTCACAAATTTCAACGTCGCAACCAGCCGCAGGTATACCACTTCAGATGGTAACCAGGTAGACGAAACAACCTGGTTCCGTGTTTCCACCTGGGGAAAATTGGCAGAATTATGCAACCAGTATTTGAAAAAAGGAAAGAAAGTTCTTGTCGATGGCAGACTTAACCCCGATAAAGACACTGGAGCACCCAGAGTCTATACAAGACAAGATGGCACCTCCGGGGCGAGTTACGAGATCACTGCAGATCAAGTAAGATTCCTTACACCTCGGTCTGAAGAGGGAGCAGAATATTCGCCAGATTCTGCCTCTGGGGTTTCGGAACCAGAGGATATTCCCTTCTAAATCGCAATATCTGCCTGTGTCATAGCGCGTTCAGATACAACACCATAATTTCAATCTTGAGCGCAACAAATCCAAGAATGTGCAGGTTCAAGGGCGGAGGTTAAGGACATCCATCATCACCTCCGCCTTGTTGGCATGCACATAACCTGGGGACCAATTTTTTACATTCAGGAGGAGGTTTATGTCAAACAAGCCTGAAAAACCAAAACCAGCCAAAATGCCTCCCATGGTAGTCTCTGACGATCTTGAGGCAGTCTATATCAACCTGGTCAGGATCGCCCACTCTCCCTCAGAGATGGTATTCGATTTTGCCCACTTATTACCCGGATCAAGACCGGCGAAAGTCCGCAACCGCATTGTGATGTCTCCTTTGGGTGCAAAATTGCTCTTGCGTGCCCTCAGTGAAAATATCAAGCGATATGAATCTTCATTCGGTGAAATAAATGTTCCCGGGTCGCAAACCTTAGCAGATTACCTTTTCCGCCCAGATTCTCCAGGCGAAGAAAAAACCGAGGAATAAACCATGGATCGATTAGCTAACATTGCTGAAGGTATTCACCAAGCATTCGAAGCTCGCACAAGTGCTCGCGATCACGCCCTTTCTCAAGCGCGCACCCTCACCCGATCTTGCGCGAATGCGATCAGGTCAGTTCACAGAAATGAATTCAATGCTGCCAAGGATCAGTTAGAAAGTGCGTCGAGTATCGCAAAATCGCTGCAAACCGAATTGAAAGATTTTCCTGACCTCTACAATGCAGGGTACACACAAGATGCTCTAAAGGAGTTCGCAGAAGCTTCAATTTTCCACGCTTTGGTAATTGAAAAAGACTTACCTACTCCCCAGGATTTAGGTTTGGAGAATTCAACTTACTTAAACGGTTTGGCAGAAACGGTAGGTGAATTTCGACGCCGCTGCTTGGATATATTACGCCTGGGATATTCTCAAGAAGCTGAGCGGCTCCTGCAGCACATGGATGATATATATGCCGTATTAATTACCATGGACTATCCCAATGCTATCACGGGAGGAATTCGCCGCCAAACAGATATCGCACGCTCCATTCTTGAACGCACGCGTGGTGATATCACGCTCAGTCTGCGCCAAGAGCATCTGGAAAAATCCATGGCGAAACTTGAGCAGAGACTTGAAGGACCGTGAACACGATTCGAGCTTCTGAGATCGGTACCTACCTGTTCTGCAAACGTGCCTGGTGGTATCAGAAGCAGGGATACCCTCAAGAAAATCAAGAAGAGCTCGCAGGCGGCACAAAAATCCACATTAATAACACTCGCACAGTCATGATTAGCGGCTGCTTACGCGTAATCGCTTATGGACTGTTTATCACAGCAATCGTGCTTACCGCGATTTACCTGACTGGTAGACTGATTTAATTTGATGCTATTTCTCATCGGGTTCCTGATTTTATCGGGCACCTTACTTTATTGGATATCCTCTCGTCAGAGGCGATCCACTGGTTTACCAGCTGGTAGATTAATCTATTCTGACCATAAACAATGGGGAGAAGTCGAGGTACCACTCTATGATTCAACCTTTAACCTAACGGGTAAACCAGATTTCATTGTTGAATCTGACCAGGGTTTGATCCCGGTGGAGGTTAAGTCTGGTCGTGGAAGACGAACGCCCTATGATTCCCACATTTATCAATTAGCTGCCTATTGCCTTTTGATAGATCAAAGTTTCGGTATGAGACCAGAATACGGCATCCTGCATTATGAGGACCAAGATATCGCGGTTGATTACACCCCAAAACTGGAGCAAAGTGTTATCGAAATAATTAGAGAAATTCGCTCGCTCGGAAGACGCCGATCGGTTAACCGCTCCCATGAATCGATAAATCGCTGCCAGAATTGTGGCTTTAAGTCGATTTGTGACCAATCCCTGAGCTGATAAGTAAGCTTCTCATCCCATTAATCATCAATTCAATGAGATCCTGTACGAAATTTGGTCATGGGTAAACTCGTTTATAATAACCGCATGTCAAAAATGAACCCAGGATTTGAGCATATCGCGGTTGCACCCCATCCTGAAATCCCTATCGCCGTTCAGGAATCAGAGCATATCGTTTCCTATTTACGTGAGCAAAATCTTCATGTGACGGCAGGTTTGCTCTACGATGAAGGTTTACGGGAGCAAATCACTAATGGTGATTTTGACCTATTGATTGCTTTAGGGGGCGACGGCACCATGCTCCGCGCAGGTCATATCTGTGGTCCGCAAGGAGTACCGATTCTGGGGGTCAACATGGGACGTTTTGGTTTTTTAATGGAGATCAGGCAAGATGGTTGGAGAGAAGCTTTAGACCGCCTCCTGCTGGGTGATTATTGGTTGGAAAATCGAATGATGTTGATAGCTGAACAAGTTAGAAAAAGCAAGGTTCTTGGTGAATGGGATGTGGTTAATGAAGCTGTGGTAAGTCGAGGAAACATCGTGCGACCTGTACAGATGGATGTCAGTGTCGATCATCGGTTCCTATCAACTTATGTGGCTGATGGGATGATCGCCTCGACGCCAACCGGTTCCACCGCCTATTCATTGGCAGCAGGAGGACCTATTCTACCTCCTGAGCTGCGGAATATACTGCTGGTACCCATCGCGCCGCATCTTTCAATTGACCGGGGGATTGTACTCGCCGAGGGTTCATCCGTAGCGATCGAAGTGCACACAAGTCACCAGGCTGTTCTCAGTATCGATGGTCAGCTGCCGATCGATCTGGCAGATGGAGATTGTGTCAATATTCATGCGAGCAATCATAAGCTTCAATTCATTCGATTTCAAGATCCTGGTTATTTCTACCGCAACCTCACACCACATATGAATCAAAATCCATCCACGGGAAATACTAGATGACCACCGAACTTAACGTTACTTATTGTGAAAACCACCCAAGCGTTGAATCTACTTTACGCTGCAATCGCTGCGACAAACCCATCTGTGCAAAATGCGCGGTGCTGACAGAAACTGGGTACCGCTGCAAAGGATGTGTACGTTCCCAGCAAAAAACTTTTGACACTGCGACATGGATCGACTATCTACTCGCGGTTGCGATCGCCTTAATCCTGACCTATATCGGAAGCTTAATCGTATCCAGGATTGGTTTTTTCACAATCTTCCTTGCACCAATAGCTGGGATTATTATTGCAGAAGCTATCCGCCGCGCAATCCGGCGCAGACGCTCAAAGCGCCTCTTTCAGGCCACTGCGGTCGCCACAGCTATAGGCGGTTTACTTCCTGTGCTCTCAGTGTTGGCATTGACCGGCCTCTCAATTGGCCTGGGCAGTTTTTTCTTCTTCATTTGGCCACTCGTATATACAGTTTTGGTGACCTCCACTGTCTATTATCGCTTAGCAGGCATCAGTTTGTAGCTCTTTTCACACATTTGATTTTATGCTAACTGAACTCCGCATTGAAAATTTTGCCATCATTGATCACCTGGAACTGGTTTTTCATCCAGGTTTGATTACCTTTACCGGGGAGACCGGGGCTGGGAAATCGATTATCATTGACGCGGTAGAACTTTTGCTCGGTGGGCGTGCAGACATCACCATGATTCGTAGCGGAACAGAAAGGGCAATGATTGATGCTACGTTCCAAATTCCAGATACGAACAGAGAACCGATTCAAAAAATCCTCGAGCGAGAAGACTTATTCGATGACCATAAATTCTTAGAAATTGGTAGAGAAGTTCGAGCTGGGGGACGGAGCGCTGCGCGCTTAAACGGTCGCAATGTCAATGCGGGTCTTTTGAAAGAGATCGGCGAGCTGCTGGTGGATTTGCACGGTCAATCAGAACACTTATCCCTCTTGAGAATCAAAGAGCATCTTAATTTATTAGATCGCTATTCAGGCGATCAAGTTCATTTCACACGATATTTCAATGATTACAAAAAACTGGTATCCACCAAAAAAGAATTAACGGATCTACGTTTTGCAGAGAGCGAAGCTGCACGGCAGCTTGATATGCTCAATTATCAAATCAACGAAATTGAAGCCGCAAATTTGCTAATTGATGAAGATGAGCTCCTAATTTCAGAAAGAAATCGACTGGCGAATGCTGAAGCGCTTGCCTCAGCAGCCCAACAAGCCCTGATTAAACTCGAAGATGGCACACCGGAGTCCTCCTCGGTAACTGATGATCTCGGAAAAGTCATTGATGACTTAAAAGAGATATCTCGTCTTGATAAATCACAAAACAATGTCGTGGAGAAATTTGAGAACTCGTTTTCGATGCTAACTGATTTATCGCGCGAGCTGCGAACATATTTTGAAGGCATAGAATTCAACCCTCAGAGATTAAACCAGGTAGAAGACCGCCTGGACTTAATCGCCAATTTGAAACGCAAGTACGGGGATACAATACCGGAGATTCTTGATTACCTCAAGAATGCGGAGAAAGAAAAAGATACCATAACTCATGCTGAGGAACGCATTGCAGAACTTGAAATCCTTGAGGACACTTTGCTTGGAAAACTCGCCGAAAGTGGTGAAGCCTTATCAGAAACCAGGCATCAAGCTGCCGAGAAGATGGAGAAAAGCATTGAAGCTGAATTAGTCGAGCTGAATATGGCTGGCGCCCAATTTAGAGTGGATTTCAAGATGAGATCGGACCCGGATGGGGTTAAATTAAATGATGGAAGAATTGTGGCATATGGTGCAAATGGATTGGAGCAAGTTGAATTTCTGATTGCGCCCAATCCTGGTGAAGGGCTAAAACCATTAATCAAAATTGCCTCCGGTGGTGAAACATCTCGCTTGATGTTGGCGCTCAAGAATGTACTAGCGCGCGCCGACGGTATTCCTACGCTCATATTTGATGAAATAGATCAGGGAATCGGTGGGCGCGTCGGTACGGTTGTCGGGAATAAACTTTGGCATCTTGCACAGCACCACCAAGTTATGTGTGTGACCCACCTACCTCAATTAGCTGCTTTTGGGGAACAGCACATCCAGGTGACTAAAAACATCCAGAATGGCCGTACAGTAACCCAGGTTTCAGATCTCAATGATGATGCACGCTTGCCGGAATTAGCTCAAATGTTGGGAGAAACCAGCGAAGGGACCATGCACTCGGCGCGCGATATGCTTCATACGGCATCAAATTTGACAAAATCTTCACATGACAGAACTGCAGATTAATTTACTCGGTCCTCCTGAAATTCTCTGGGAAAATGAACACCTCAATATTAATAGACGGACTCCGCGTACCCTGCTCTATTTTCTCGCATCACAAAACAATTTAATCGGGAGAGGTAAACTACTTTCTACCTTTTGGCAGGATTCAACACCTCCAGTTGCCAGGAGACGTCTCCGGGTGGCATTGAGTCGCATCAGGACGGAAATTCCAGTAGAAAATTTTGTTATCATCCATAACGATTTGGTTGGTTTGAATTCATCCAATTTATCCGTAGATATAAGAGCCTTTGGAGAATTCCAGGATTTGATTGGAAACACCCCCTGGTCTGTCCCATCCAATCAATTACTTCCAGATAATATTTTCCAATCCATGCTGAGTGCAATAAAATTGTGGCGTGGGACCCAATTCCTTGAAGGGACTGAACTCCCAAATTCTTCAATATTAGACGATTGGTGGTACCAAACCAACTGGGAATTAACACAACTTCGTATTCGCTTTTTGACCAGAATCAGCGAGCATTATTTCGCAGCAGGACAGGTTGAAGAAGCCCTCGTTTATTCAAGGCTGGCAGTCGAAGGCGATCATCTCAATGAAGATCTTCATTATAGGGTCTTAAAATTGTTAGTTGAATTAGAACATTTCCAAGATGCGCGCCAACATTATTTATCTATCAGAAAAATATTGAACGATGAGTTGGATACACAACCATCTCAGCAGCTCGTATCCATTTATCGACAAATCCAGAGCAAAACACATACCTCAACACCTGCCCCACGACTAGATTGGCGCCTCCTCTCAAGCATTCACACACCCTTTGTAGGTCGAAAAAAAGATTTCTACCAACTAGAGACTGCAATGGAAAATGGGGGTGGCATTATCATTACCGGGGAATCAGGATTAGGAAAAACTCGCCTGGTACAGGAATTCTGTGAATTATATGCTCCTGGGAGAAGAATTCTTGGCATACATTGCCGTCCAGCAGAGATCAACCTCCCCTTCCAGCCGTTCATAGAATTGCTGCGCAACAATATTTCCTCTTCCGAATGGGAAAAATTCTCAAGGACCTGGACAGAGCCATTAGCGATCCTTCTGCCTGAAATTCTCCCAACTCATAAATTACAAGAAACCCCTTTGGTATCAATATATCCTGATCAAAACCGGGCAACACTCTTTGAAGCGATTCGACAGGTATTCTTACTGATTGCTGAGCAGAGCGATCTCATTCTGTTTATTGACGATCTTCATTGGTCAGATGCTGCGTCACTGTCAACCATCGCCTACCTGATAGAGAGAGCTCCATTCAACGAAAATGCGCTTCTTATGCTCGCTTCTCGTTCGGAGGAAAGCAACCCAAGTTTAGAAGAAATACTCCTAGCGAATCATTCAGCGTCAAATCTAAAAATATTGGATCTTGAACGGCTAAATCCAAAAGAGATTTCAGGTTTGGGCAGATATGTTTTAGGGTACCCATTGGAACAAAACCTGGTTGATCGGCTAAACCAAGAAGCTGGCGGCAATCCATTTATTGTGCTTGAAACGCTGCGCTCACTTCAAGACATCGATGGACCTGCAGGATTTTCTGGTCTTTCAAGACTACCATTAGCAAGCAGTGTTTATTCAATGATCAAAAATCGACTGGAACAGCTAAGTCCTGCAGCTCGTGAAATTTGCGAGTACGCGGCAGTTATCGGAACAGAATTTGATCCCGTGTTAATTAGCAGCGCTAACCAACAAAACTTGACCAGAACTTCTCGAGCGATTGAGGAATTAAAACAACGCCACCTGATTGAATCTGTTCGTCGTCCACACCAGGATACAATTTGGCGATTTAATCACGATAAAATCCGGGAGTCGATTATCCTAGATACAAATCGAATTCGGTTACGCTTTTTACATGAACGAATCGCTCAAACACTAGAATCAAGTATGGATTCTCAATCCAACAGCCAAGCTGCTGTTTTAGCCCGTCATTATGAATATGCGGGAAAGTTAAGCGTAGCTTTCAGCTACTGGTTGAAAGC
>JGI24024J18818_10001100_pt1 | contig 10941 bp, 9 predicted proteins | sample Cruoilmetagenom2_FD_18818 | JGI IMG/M metagenome (IMG submission 18818) | reverse complement strand
ACTNTGATTGATTGTCAAGTATATAATAATCATTTAGCAAGTTTAGGTGCCGATGAAATTTCAAGAGAAGAATTTTTAAAGTATTTGAACACTAACTAAATAGATAGAAGTTTTTATCTTTGGAAATAGTTAGAAAATAAAACCTTATGAATATTAAAAACTCACAATTAATAGTGGATGCTTGGATAAAAGAACATGGCGTTCGCTATTTTAATGAACTCACTAATATGGCACAACTTACTGAAGAAGTTGGTGAAGTTGCACGTATAATTGCTCGACGTTATGGAGAGCAAAGTGAAAAAGAAAGCGATAAAAATAAAGATTTGGGCGAAGAATTAGCAGATGTTGTTTTTGTAGTATTATGTTTGGCAAATCAAACAGGGATTGATTTACAAGCGGCATTTGATAAAAAAATGGATGTTAAAACCAATCGTGATCATGATAGACATCATAATAATCCTAAATTAAAAAAATGAACAAATTAAAAAACGAACCTTTTTTTAGATTGGTTTTACGCTTTGCAACCATTTTTTTTATTCTCATATTTATAATGGAAACGGGTTTTTCCATACTAAAAAATTCAAGTTTTAGTATAATGTTAAAGCAATATTTTTTTGATGGTAATTGGCAACATTATTTATTACGACTATTGTTAATGGCAATTGCTTATGGTCTTTTTATGGCTGGTTATTATAAGTTTATTAAGAAATAATTAGAGAGTTTTTACAAATAGTTATGGCTTTAAAAAAAATACATAAAATTTCGACTAATTTTTCTGGAAACATACCAATTACTGGTTCTAAAAGTGAAACGAATAGACTATTGATTTTACAGCAGTTTTACCCAAACTTACAAATTAAAAATTCTTCTATTTCTGATGATTCTGTTGTTTTAAAAAAAGCATTAAAAAGTAATTTACAAGAAATAAATATTGGTCATGCCGGAACAGCTATGCGTTTTTTAACAGCATATTTTGCGGTTCAAGAAAATAGGGAAGTAATTTTGACAGGTTCTGATAGGATGAAAGAACGGCCAATTAAAATTTTAGTAGATGCTTTAATATTTTTAGGAGCAGAAATTCAATATGTAGAAAAAGAGGGTTATCCACCTTTAAAAATTACAGGGAAAAAGCTGACTAGGGATTTTGTTGAAATTCAAGGAAATGTTAGTAGTCAATATATTTCAGCCTTATTGTTAATTGCACCAAAATTACCAAGTGGATTAAAATTAAAATTTAAAGGAAAAGTAACTTCGGTTCCGTACATTAAAATGACACTTAGTTTGTTACATAAACTTGGTATAAAATATAATTGGAAAGATAATATAATTACTGTTTTACATCAACTTACAATAGATAATAAAGCAATTATAGTAGAATCGGATTGGAGTTCGGCTTCGTACTTTTATAGTTTAGTCGCTTTAAAACAAAATTCTGAAATACAATTAGCATCGTACAAAAAAAACAGTTTACAAGGTGATGCTGTTTTAGTAGATATTTATAAACAATTAGGAGTTGAAACTATATTTAAGGAAAATACCATAATTTTATTAAACAAACAATCCCCAATAAATAAACACCAAACAATAGTTTTAGATTTAAAAAGTGCGCCAGATATTGCCCAAACAATTGCAGTAACTTGTTTTGGTTTAGGGCTTGAATGTTTTTTAACTGGACTTCATACTTTAAAAATAAAGGAAACCGACAGGTTAGTAGCTCTTAAAACCGAAATTGAAAAATTGGGAGGAGATATAACTATAACGGATGAAACTTTATATTTAAAGCCATCAACCGAAATAAAAGAGAATATTAGCATTGCAACGTACCATGATCATAGAATGGCAATGGCGTTTGCACCTTTAGCAGTAAAGGTTCCAATACAAATTGAAAACCCAGAAGTAGTATCAAAATCGTATCCTAATTTTTGGCAGGATTTTGATAAAATAACAAGTTAATTTTCAATTAAATAAATTTTAAATGCCTAAACACTTGACAACCCCTATGTTGAAGTTGTATATTTGCGCTCATTCTTTAAAAAAAATACATGAAGTTATCACATTATAAATTTGATTTGCCAGAGGAATTACTGGCAGAATATCCTGCTGAGCATAGAGATGAAGCACGTTTAATGGTTTTGAATAGAAAAGAACATACTATTGAACATAAATTGTTTAAAGATTTAATTGATTATTTTGATGAAGGAGATTTAATGGTTTTAAACAATACTAAAGTTTTTCCTGCTCGTATGTTTGGTGAAAAAGAAAAAACTGGAGCTAGAATTGAAGTTTTTTTATTGAGAGAATTAAATGCGGAAAGTAGATTGTGGGATGTTTTAGTAGATCCTGCTCGTAAAATTAGAATTGGTAATAAATTATTTTTTGGAGAAGATGAAAGTTTAGTTGCTGAGGTTATTGATAACACTACTTCAAGAGGTAGAACTTTACGTTTTTTATATGACGGTTCTTACGAAGAATTTAGAAAAAAATTACAGGAATTAGGAGAAACGCCACTTCCAAAATATATTAAAAGAGAAGTCCAACCTTCTGATGAAGAACGTTATCAAACTATTTATGCAAAATACGAAGGAGCTGTTGCAGCACCAACTGCAGGTTTGCATTTTTCTAAACATTTAATGAAACGTTTAGAAATAAAAGGAATTGACTTTGCAGAAGTTACTTTACATGTTGGTTTAGGAACTTTTAGTGGTGTTGAGGTAGAAGATTTATCTAAACACAAAATGGATTCTGAAAAATCAGTAATAACCGCTGAAACCGCAAAAATTGTAAACGATGCAATTGATTCTAAAAGACGAATTTGTTCTGTGGGTACTACAGTTATGAGATCTTTAGAAAGTGCAGTTTCATCAAATCATCATTTAAATACATATGACGGCTGGACTAATAAATTTATTTTTACCCCTTATGAGTTTAGTATAGCAAATTGTATGATTACTAATTTCCATACTCCAAAATCTACATTAATGATGATGACCGCTGCTTTTGCAGGGTACGATTTTTTAATGGAAGCCTATAAAGAAGCAATAAAAGAAAAATATAAGTTTTATTCTTATGGCGATGCCATGCTAATAATTTAGTTGCTTAAAATATTTTAAAAATTTTATTCCCGCCTAGGCGGGAATAATTTTATAAACCCTATTTTAATATGAATAAAAAAAAAGATATTCGTGCCTTAACTAAAGAACAACTTCGCAATTTTTTTGTTGCTGAAGGAGATAAAGCTTTTAGAGGAAATCAGGTTTATGAATGGTTATGGATTAAAAATGCGTATTCTTTTGAAGAAATGACTAATCTTTCAAAAGAAACCCGTCAAATGTTGTTGGATAATTTTGTAATCAACCATATTGAAGTAGATAAAATGCAACGTAGTAATGATGGCACCGTTAAAAACGCCATAAAATTGCATGATGGGTTAATTGTGGAATCGGTTTTAATTCCAACGGATTCTAGAACAACAGCTTGCGTTTCAAGTCAAGTTGGTTGCACGTTAGATTGTAAATTTTGTGCAACAGCACGTTTAAAAAAAATGCGTAATTTAAATCCTGATGAAATTTATGATCAGGTTGCAGCAATTAATAAAGAAAGTTTATTGTATTACCACCATAAATTGTCAAATATTGTATTTATGGGAATGGGTGAGCCTTTAATGAATTACAATAATGTATTAAAAGCTATTGAAAAAATCACATCTCCTGAAGGGTTAGGCATGTCGCCAACCAGAATTACGGTTTCCACTTCTGGAGTGCCAAAAATGATTAAAAAATTAGCAGACGATGAAGTAAAATTTAATCTAGCAGTTTCTTTGCATTCTGCAATTGATGAAATTCGTACTAAAATAATGCCATTTAATGCAACATTTCCTTTACAAGATTTAAAAGAAGCTTTACAATATTGGTATACAAAAACTAATAGAAGAATAACTTATGAATATGTTGTTTGGGATGGAATAAATGATGATAAAGAATCTATTAATGCTTTAGTTAAATTTTGTAAACATGTGCCTTGTAAGGTAAATTTAATAGAATATAACCCAATTGACGACGACGAATTTCAGCAAGCCAGTGCAAAATCTATTAATAATTATATTAGTAATTTAGAAATGAATGATATTATTGTTAATGTAAGAAGAAGTAGAGGAAAAGATATTGATGCAGCTTGTGGTCAATTAGCAAATAAAAGTTAATAAAAGTATCTTTTTTTTAGTATTTTTGGAGACTTAATGAAGCCAATAGAACAAATAAAACAACCTATTTCAGTTGAAATGGAACTCTTTGAAAGTAAATTCAGAGAGGCAATGACAACCAAAGTTCCATTACTTAATAGAATAGCCCATTATATTGTTAGAAGAAAAGGAAAACAAATGCGCCCGATGTTTGTTTTTTTAGTAGCAAAAATGGTTTCTAATGGAAAATTTAACGAGCGTACTTACCGAGGAGCATCCATTATTGAGTTAATTCATACAGCAACTTTAGTGCACGATGATGTGGTGGACGATAGCAATAGAAGAAGAGGTTTTTTCTCTATAAATGCACTATGGAAAAATAAAATTGCGGTTTTGGTTGGCGATTTTTTACTTTCAAAAGGATTATTGCTTTCTATTGATAATGATGATTTTGATATTTTAAAATTGATATCTGTTGCTGTTAGAGAAATGAGTGAAGGAGAATTATTGCAGATTGAAAAAGCTCGAAAATTAGATATAACTGAAGCCGTTTATTTTGAAATTATTCGTCAAAAAACAGCAACTTTAATTGCAGCATGTTGTGGAATAGGAGCGGCATCTGTTGGTTGTAATACAGATGAAATTGAAAAAATGAGAAAGTTTGGTGAGCAAATTGGGATTGCTTTTCAAATTAAAGACGACCTGTTTGATTATACTAACGATAAAATAGGTAAACCTACAGGGATTGATATTAAGGAACAAAAAATGACACTTCCATTAATTTATGCCTTAAATAATTGTAAGCCAAAAGAACAAAAATGGTTAATTAATTCTGTTAAAAATCATAATAAAGATAAAAGAAGAGTAAAGGAAGTTATTGCATTTGTAAAAGAAAAAGGAGGAATAGAATATACAGTTTCTAAAATGAAAGAATATCAGCATAATGCACTAGAAATTCTAGACTTTTATCCGAACTCTCCATATAAAGATTCTTTAATTACTATGGTAAATTACGTTATTGAACGTAAAAAATAACCTAACTAACATAAGACATTTCTAAAAGCTCTTCCATAAAATCTCTAGTATTAGATAATCTTGGTACTTTGTGTTGTCCTCCTAATTTTCCACGATTTTTTAACCATTTATAAAATAATCCTGGTTTGGCTACATTTATTTTTGGCATTGCTAAAGTTAAATTATGGTATCGTTTTGCTTCGTAATCCGAATTCACAGATTTTAAAGCATTATCTAATAATTCTGTGAAATATTCTAAATTTTTAGGTTGTTTTTTAAAATCAATCATCCATTCATGACCTCCTTTAGTATCCAATTTCATAAAAACAGGAGCAACCGTAAAATCATTTACTAATGCTTCTGTTTGCAAGCAAGCATGTTGCATTGCTTTTTCAACATTTTCAACCATTAATTCTTCACCAAAAACATTTATAAAATGTTTTGTTCTTCCAGTAATTCTAATTCTGTAAGGATTTAATGAAGTAAATTCAACAGTGTCTCCAATTAAATAACGCCATAAACCAGCGTTTGTAGTAATTACCATTGCATAATTTTTATGAAGCTCTACTTTTGAGAGTGGAATTGCAACGGAATTTTCACCATCAAATTTATTCATTGGAATAAATTCATAGAAAATTCCATAATCTAACATCAATAATAAATCTAAAGAATCATTAGTGTCTTGTATAGCAAAAAAACCTTCAGAAGCATTGTAGGTTTCATAATATTTAAAATCCTTTTTAGGAATTAGTTGTTTAAATTGCTCGCGATATGGATTAAAATTTACGCCACCGTGAAAATATACTTCTAAATTTGGCCAAACTTCTAAAATATTATTTTTCCCTGTTTTTTCTAATACTTTATTTAATAGCATTAGCATCCAAGAAGGAACCCCAACTAAACTGGTAATATCTTCATGGATGGTTTCCTCAATAATAGCTTTAATTTTACTTTCCCATTCGCCCATTAAAGCGGTTTCTTGTTTTGGAGCACTACTGTAATCTGCCCAAAAAGGCAAATTTTCAATAATTATAGCGGATAAATCTCCAAAGTAAGAGTTGTTGTCTTCATAAACCGCACTACTTCCGCCTAATCGTAACCCTTTTCCAGTAAATAATTGAGCATTTTCGTTATTATTAAAATATAAGCAAAGCATATCTTTACCTGCTTTAAAGTGGCAGTCTTCTAAAGCCTCATTACTTACAGGAATAAATTTGCTTTTTGAATTAGTTGTTCCGCTCGATTTTGCAAACCATTTTATTTGTGTTGGCCAAAAAATATTTTCTTCTCCCGTTCTTGATCGTTCAATTAGTGGTTCTATAGATTCGTATTGTTGAATGGGAACTTTTTTGGCAAAATCCTTATAAAATTTTATCGAAGCAAAATCGTATTTTTTTCCGATTTCTGTGTCTTGAGCAAACTCAAGTAAGTTATTTAATAGTTCTTTTTGAACATCATTTGGATATTTTAAAAATAATTCCATTTGATGTTTTCTTTTTTTTAAAAACCAAGAAATTATTGAATTTACAATTGGATATGCCATTTTTTTATTAAGTATCTTTATCACGTTAAATTTAATAAAAACTTTTATGCAATACCAAACTGTGTTAAAAAAAATGATAACCGAGTTATCATCTGAGGTTAAATATTATTTAAAAACGGATAATCATATACTAAATATGAATCAACTTTTAGATAGAGAATTAGAATTCACCTTTAATGGAACTCAATGTTTGTGCTGTGGAAAAGAAAAGAAAATTTATCGTCAGGGCTTTTGTTATGATTGTTTTTATAAAAGTGCCCAAGTTGGAGATTGGATTATGAAACCAGAATTAAGTAAGGCTCATTTAAATATTGAAGATAGAAACTTAGCGTATGAAAAAGAGGTTCAATTGCAACCACATATTGTATATTTAGCTTTATCTAGCAATGTAAAAGTGGGAGTTACTAGAAAAACTCAAGTTCCAACTCGTTGGATTGACCAAGGAGCAACAAAAGCTGTAGAAATTGTTGAAGTGCCAAACCGATATTTAGCAGGTATTACAGAAGTTGCCTTAAAAGAATTTGTAGCAGATAAAACAGTTTGGCAAAAAATGCTTAAAAATGAAATTTTAGATGCAGATTTGTTAGAAGAAAGAGAAAAATTAAGAAAATATATTCCGCAAGAAGCACTACCGTATTTTTTAGATAATAGAGAAATACTAGAAATTAATTTTCCGGTGTTACAATATCCTAAAAAAATTAAATCTTTAAATATCGAAAAACAAGAAACTTATTCAGGAAAACTAAAAGGAATTAAAGGGCAATATCTCATTTTTGAAGACAATACGGTTTTTAATGTAAGAAATAATGAGGGTTTTAAAGTAATTTTGGATGTGAATTAATTTTTAAAATTTAACTATCGCAAATTATTTCTATTTTTGCATTTTAATAAAGAATAAACAAATTACATGAAAGCATATATTTTTCCAGGTCAAGGAGCACAATTTTCAGGAATGGGATTAGATTTATACGAAAAATCTACCTTAGCTCAAGAGCTTTTTGAAAAAGCAAATAAAATTTTAGGATTTCCCATTACAGATATTATGTTTGAAGGCACTGCCGAAGAGTTAAAACAAACCAAAGTTACTCAACCAGCTATATTTTTACATTCTGTTATTTTGGCTAAAATATTAGGAGATGATTTTAAACCAGAAATGGTTGCAGGACATTCTTTAGGAGAATTATCTGCTTTAGTAGCAAATAGAGTTTTAACTTTTGAAGATGGATTAAAATTGGTTTCAAAACGAGCTTTAGCCATGCAAAAAGCTTGTGAAGCACAAGAATCTACCATGGCAGCAGTATTAGGGTTAGAAGATAATGTTGTAGAAGAGGTTTGTAAAGGTGTTGATGGTGTGGTTGTAGCTGCAAATTATAATTGCCCGGGTCAACTTGTAATATCTGGTGATATTGCAGCTATTGATGAAGCTTGTAAATTNTTAACTGAAAAAGGAGCGAGAAGAGCCTTAAAATTGCCTGTTGGTGGTGCTTTCCATTCCCCTTTAATGGAGCCAGCAAGAGAAGAATTGGCTGCCGCTATTGAAAATACTATATTTAGTAATCCTATTTGCCCTGTTTACCAAAATGTAGTTGCAAAAGCAGTTACTAACCCAAAAGAAATAAAAGAAAATTTGATGGCGCAATTAACCGCTCCGGTTAGGTGGACACAATCTATTCAACAAATGATTGCTGATGGAGGCACACAATTTATAGAAGTTGGTCCTGGAAAAGTTTTACAAGGTTTAATGCGTAAAATTGATAGAAGTGTTTCTGCTATGGGCGTGTAATTTTTTTGCTTTCACCAATTATGTTAAATCTTTTTAAAATGCTCTAATTATATTAATGGATATATTTTTTATTTACCACGTTTTTCTTCTTTTACTTTAAAAGGGTAGATGTTAAAAACATACCGAACCTTATTATTAGACAAATAATTTTTAATTTGGCTATTTTATGTACGCCTATATGATTTATAAAAAGCTATTTATAAGAAATTCTACAAAAAATATTAATTATTCCCTTCTCATTTATTAAGTAAGTCGTAAAACACCATCAAAAACAACTTTGTAATCTCTATTTAAAAATATTAATTCTTTCAATGTTATATTAATATACCATTTTAAATGGTTATTAAATAATTTGATTGATGACTAAATTTAGACATTTTATATGTCAAATTTATTTATTAGGAATTCATAAAATGCTAGTAATGAATTTTTTAATTATTAAAAAGTTTGTTTATTTAAATAAAAAATATTAGGTTTGTTATTCAATTGTCCCCTAATTGTCCCTTTTGATTTAAAATCGACACGAAAATATTTAAATAAAATAGAATTTATAATTAATACCCCTATACGATTATGAACATCTTAATTAAACCCCAAATCTTAGCTATTAGCTTAGTATTTTTAAAAGTTTTTTCAAATTTTTAATTTGAACGAGGAGGTATGCCTAATTTCTATTTATTAGGATTTTTTAGCGAATTATAAAGAAATTGTATCGAAATATTAAAAACAATATTCAAAAAGTTGAAATGAAAAAAAATAATTTAATTTTGAAACATTAATGTCCCCTACTAAATTGAAAACAAGCTTGTTGGTTAGTTTAGTAAAAATCTTTAAATCCTAATTCAAAAATTAGTTTAAAAAAACAATGGAGGCAGTAACATTAAAAAAATGTAACGCTAACATTATGGTAAAATTTAACAAAAAAATATCACTTCAAATAGTGATTAAAATTGTACGTAATAGTTGGTACCTATAAAATATCAATAAAGTACTTATAAAAACCCATTCTTATGAAAATGAAATTTTATAACATTATAAATAAAAAAGCTTATAGCTTTTCATTATATAACATAAGGATTAATTTAAAGAGATTATAGTATTTTTAACAAGAAATATTGCAATTATGAAAGTAAGAAAAAATTACTCAAAAAAAGTAAAATTAAATCACTTATATACTAAATTTTCATTAAAATTAGAAGTATTTTTTATATTTCTTTTTATTAATGTTAGTGTTGTTTTTGCTCAAAATGTACCAGTTAATATACCTAATGGTGGTTTTCAGATGGATGGTGATTTAATTTCAAATACTCCAACTGGAACTGGAGATTGGATAAATAGTGATGGTTCTAATACTCTTGATGCAATTTATTATTATGATCCAATAGAAAAATTTATACCTGTTGATGCTAAAACTACTTTTTATACAAGTGATACTTATGGTGATGGTGATAATATAATTACACAGGGAAAAGGGTTTGATGATCCCTCCACTTGGAATTGGGGAACAGGTGGTGCAGTTGGTAAAGGGGATATTAATAATGTATTTGTCCATGTAGGTTATGATGAGGTAAATGATAATTTTTGGTTGTTTTTAGGAAGTGATAGGCGTGAAACTACCGGTGCTAGTTATATGGATTTTGAGTTTTTACAAAGTAATCTATTTACCAATGGAACGAAATCAGGTGGTTTTACAACTGAAGGACCAAATGGAGGAAGAACAGAGGGAGATATTCAAGTTTCGTTTGAATATACTAATGGAGGATCTGTTGCCAATATTCAAGTTTATAGATGGTTGGAAGTTGATAATAAACCAGGAGAATTTACTTATGTAGAAGTTCCTGATTTAGAGGAAAACGCATTTGGAATAGGAAATGCTGGGTCTGTTCAAACATTTTCAGGTGCTGCATTTGGAAATGACACCTATGATCCACTTCAATTTGTTGAAGTAGCTTTAAATCTTTCTGTTTTATATAATACACTTGCGTTATGCGATGGAACCAATATTGGAATGGTTTTGGTAAAAACAAGAACTTCACCTTCTGTTAATTCCTCTTTAAATGATTTTTCTGGTCCTTTTGATGTTAAATTAAATTTGGGCCAGGTTACAATTAATTATCCAGATTCGCCATATTGTGCAACTGGTACCGCAACCGTTGTTGAAAAAGGGAAAACAATTAGTGGAACTTACAGTTCTATACCAAATGGATTGGATATAAATAGCACAACAGGAGAGATAAATTTAGAAACAAGTACTCCAGGAACTTATAATGTAACATATGAATATGATACTAATAGCTGTTCAAATCAAGAAACTTCTACTCAGGTTACTATAAATCCAGAACCAGTAGGAACAGATAAAGAATTAACCATTGATAGTGGAGATACATTAAGTGAGGAACTTTCAACAAATGTAGCTAATGCTAC
>JGI24024J18818_10001099_pt1 | contig 10944 bp, 10 predicted proteins | sample Cruoilmetagenom2_FD_18818 | JGI IMG/M metagenome (IMG submission 18818) | reverse complement strand
TGTAGCTCGACTCGATGATCGCCGGATGGTTGGCATGGAGCTCGGCGTAGACGGCTTCGGATGGCAGGAACATCAGTGCCGAGTCGGCCGTCTCACCGGGGATGATGTAGCGCTCCGAGATATCGCGAATGTGCTTCTTCACGTCTTGCCCCAACTGCTTGGCAAGCGCGGCCCGAGCAGCATCGTCCTCGGCATTCAGCATGCTCTGATATGCACTCAGTGGGAACTTCGCATCAACGACAACGGACCCGGGAGGGTTCGGAAGCTTGATCAGGCAGTCGGCCCGCTTACCGTTCGACAGGACGCTCTGGAAGTCGTACGCCGAATTGGGGAGCGCATCTCTAACGATCGCCTCGAGTTGGACCTCGCCGAAAGCGCCACGGGCCTGCTTGTCATCGAGAATGTGCTGGAGGCCGACGACCTCGGTAGAGAGCTTCGTGATGTTCTGCTGCGCCTGGTCAATCACGGTGAGGCGTTCAGTCAGCTTGGTGACTGACTCGGCCGTCTCCTTTGACGACTTCTGCAGGCTCTCCCCCATCCGGTCCTGCACCTTCTCGAGTCGCTCATTCATCGACTTGGTCAGTCGCTCCGATGACTCCTGAACTGCCTTCGTGGTAGCTGCAGCGGAGGCCGCCTGCTGATCGGTGAGCGAAGTCAATTGCCCTGTCAATGCCTGCTGAGAGGAGACGAGTTGCTCGATACGTCGATCGGTCTCCTCGCTACCTTCGTCATCTCCGCGTAGCACGGCCCAGGCGACGATTCCCGCCCCGACGAGAATGGCTACGGCCAGTACGATCAATGCGATTTCCACTATCAGGGCCCCTCACTTCCATGCTTCAACTCTTGGATCTCAGCGTAGGGGGTCCCTGTGACACAATTCGGTTCATCACCCGAATTGCCCGGTCGGCCACTCAATACCAGATGACCTCGCCGAATCCAGGGAGCGGCATCTCGCCGGGAACAGTCCTGGCCTCACCGGCGGCGTAGCGGGATGCCGTCCAGACACCGGCGGCGGCGTCGAGAATGTCGTCTGCCGGAACCGCACCGACAGCATCGGGGAGACGATCCGGGAGTGAGAGACCGACGCCCGAGAGCAGTCGGCGGCGCTCGCTGTGTCCGTTCCACGTGCGTTTCGAGAACGTGAGCGGGCGGCCGGCGAGTGCCCGAAACGTCACCTCGGGATGGATCTCAATCACGCGTTCATCCGAGCGGGCAACGGCGTCGGTCTCGAGGATGCGGTGACGGAGTGCGTAGCTCTGTGCAGTCAGGCCGACGCCGTAGCGCTCCCGGGAAAACTGGAGGGCCTCCTTGTAGGTTCCGAACTCGAGCACATCACGCGGCGGTGTCGGGAACACGCTTGACCCCCGTGCACCGATGAATCGCCGAGCGGCGGCGTCTGCGGCCCGGGGTGGCGCGACCGGAAGACCGATCGGGATGTCGACGGCGATGACCTCCGCGTCGACCTCCGCTGATGCGAGGTCGGCCATCGTGTCGTAGGCGTCGATCGATGCGATCCAGCCGTCAACGGTGACGACAGCGATCCATCCCTTCTTCCAGACGTCCGCTCCGACGACTCGGGCCATGCTGTCCTCCAGACGGAAGCGTACAACGCTGTTGCCGCCCGATGCCAGACGGGAGCGAGGCATGCGACAGGAAGACACCGGCCACCGGCCGTGGTGTCGTTTGTGTCTACGTTCACGATTGTTGTGCTTCTAGGCACAAACGATTGCCGGCGTCGCGGGAGGATCGGTCGTTTGTGTCTACGTTCACCACTGTTGTGAACGTAAGCACAAACGACGGAGATGGGACCTCAGGTCGGTGGTTCGCCGTGGAGCTCCGTGTAGAGACCGATCGCCTCTTCGAGGTAGTTGACGCCGCAGACGAGCGCTACCGAGGCGTATGCCGTGCACTCCCCCGTCTTGACGTAGGCATAGGCCCGCTCGGCCATGTCGTCCATCAGCTCCTGGTGGGGCCGTTCGTCGGGCTCCACCGGGAGCTCTGCGACGGTGGCTGCGTACACGTCCGGGTTCCACTCACGGAACTCAGTCGCCACCGTCGCAGCCTCGATGACGAGTTCCCCGCCCACGGCACGCACGACGTCCACGACACTAGGAATGCCGCATGTGAGACCGAGGTCGATTCGCCTGGCGCCCTTCGGGACGCGGAGTCCGGCGTCGGTGAGCACGATGATGTCACCGTGCCCGGCGGCGGCAATGAGGTCGAGGAGCTCAGGATGGAGGACGCCACGCTGCTTCATGTCTTCTCTCTAACACTCGAGGTCTTGCACGAATGTGCCCTATTGGACATTTGTGCGCGAGCCGATGATACTCACACCTATGGCTGAGGACACTACCCGACAAGACCTGGCGATTCGCGTCGCATGGCTCTATCACGACCGGGAGCTCACCCAGCAGGAGATAGCCGACCGGTTGGGCCTGTCCCGTTCCACGATCAGCCGCATCCTGACCGACGCCGAACGCGACGGAATCATCCGCGTCGTCATCACCCAGCCGCTCCCCGAGGCGGCGCAGCTTGCAGAGGCGCTGATCGAGCGATACGACCTCGCCGGTGCAATCGTCGGCCCTGCCCTCGATGGTGAATCCCCGGCGCTCGCGGCGGCCATCGCCACAGCTCGTCGGCTCGAGAGCATCGCAGCTTCCGGCTCGGTGACCATCGCCGCGGGATGGGGTCGCACGATCGCCCTCTCGGCCAGCGAAACCCGCCCGGTCCCCACGTCCAACGTAACGGTCGTCGACGCGTTCGGGCACACAACGACAGACGACACAACGGCAGCGGTCGAGGTCACGAACACGCTTGCCCGCAAATTCGATGCCCGCGTGATGCATGTCCCCTCGCCGGGATTCGCCCCTTCTTCCGAAATCGCAGCAACGTTCCTCTCTTCCCCCCCGGTCGCCCGTTCACTCAAGAAGGCACGCACTGCCGACGTCGTCCTCGTTTCGGTCGGCATCGTGGGATGTGAGTCGCTACTGGTCGCCGAAGGTTTCATGACCAAAGAGGCGATGACCGCAGTGACCAATGCCGGCGCCGTTGGAGAAGTGTTCGGCTGGTATTTCGATGTCGACGGAAACAGCGTCCAAGCACCCAGTCTCCATCCCGTGGCGTTGACACTCGAAGAACTGCGCAACGCCTCGAGAGTCATCGGTGTCGCCGGAGGAGTCGAGAAGGCAGAAGCCATCAGAGGCGCCATCGCAGCCGGCATCCTCGACGAGCTAGCGATCGACGAAACGCTGGCAGAAGAGCTGCTGAAGAAGTAGGCGCCTGCGGCGCCGTAGTCCGTAGTGGTGATCCGTAGTCCGTATTCCGTACTCGGTATCCAGCCCAAAGTCTTGCTCATAGCTCAGAGCTCATGGCTCAGGGCTGGCAGCTACTCGATAGCCAGACGGAATGCCTCAGCGTTCTCCATCAGCGTGCCCTCACCNCGNTGCAGATCTCCGCCTATCANCAGGACGATGTCNTTGCCGTAGAAGTCGAGCATCTCTGCCGTACGGTCCATGGTCATCCCGCCGCCTGCGGCGGGCCAGATCGGGTTGATGCCCTCGATCGGCTTGCGACACGCTGCGGAGATATCCGAGCATGCCTCGGCGCTGAAAGAGAATCGGCCGCCGAAATTGGGGAAGATCGATACGTCGGCGCCCGCCAGCCTCATCAGCGTTCCGAAAATCACGCTGTGGGCGATGCCTCCGGTCGGTGACGAGACGAATCCGCCGAGTAGCGAAGGGTGGCCCATGATCGGGACTGCTGCGTCATCGCGGGCCGCGACATCACGCATGAAGTCGAATCCGGTGATCCCCGGGAGGATGAGCAGGCCACCGGCGCCGGCATCGAGAGCGATCTCGACTCGCTCGTCGAGCAGGCCATGCGGTGCGTTGATGCTCGGCATGTATATCGAGTTGAACCCGGTCTGCTCATTTGCCCGTCGCACGGCATCGGAGCATGCCCTCACCCGTGATTCGAAGTCGGCGAATGGCTGATTCGCAAGGCTGTGATCATCCTTGATCATGTCGATGCCACCGAGCGCCAGTTCGTAGGCCAGAGCGGCGAATCGCTCCGGCGAGAACCCCATGGGCTTCAGCGCCGTCGCAAGGAGAGGTCGATCCNGAGCGTTGAACATCGTGCGGAGGCCATCGATCCCGAATCTGGGACCGCCGAGCTTCTCCGACAGACCGGGCGGCACCGTCACGTCGACGAGTTTGACTCCCGGCAGCAGACTGCTGTTCCCGAACAGCACGTTGAGCAACTGCGGGAGTTCGTCGCCGGTCGTTTCGACCGCGTAGCTGACCTCGACCCGCACCGTCTCGGGCCCGACCTCACCGAACGCCTCGATCCGCCCGATGATCTCGCGTTGGATGTCATCATCGGGAACGAGATCCGCAGGGAACTCGATCGTCTGCTCGACGCACAGTGCCTCGGCGCGAGCACGGGCGTCGGTCACCGGACCGGTGAACTCGTATGCGGCACGAAGACGATCCCCGGAGACGGTGAGTGCCGTCGGTTCGAGCATCAGAGCCCCTCAGCCTTCGCGAGGCTGTGAGTCGCCTCGACGCGGGCTTCAGCGAGATCCTCGTCGGTGATGCCGGTGGTCATCCCGGTCAAATCCTCGACACCGGAAACGAGCGCCGCCGCATCGAGGCCGTACTCCTTCATCAGATACGCCTTGCTTGCTCCGTGGGCATAGGTGTCGCGCAACCCGAGTCTCAACAGGCGCTTCCCTGATCCCGCCTCTGCCATCTTCTCGGCAACGGCCGAGCCGAGCCCACCTACGATCGTGTGATTCTCGAGCGTGATCGCCCCGAAACGTGATCGCTCGATCGACTCGAGGATCTCCGGATCATCGAACGGCTTGTGGGTCGAGACGTGGAGGTGTCGCATCCCGACGCCCGCATCGGCAAGAGGCCTCGCCGCCCGCATCGCTTCTTCCGTCGTGATGCCGGCCGTGATGACGACCAGGTCATCACCAGCGCTGAGAACCCGGGCCCGGTCGAGTTTCATGGGCTCATCCTTCGGGAAGAGCCGGGGCACCTCACCACGCAGCATCCGAACGTAGACAGGTCCGTCGATAGCGTGGGCGACGTCGAGGACCGACTCGACCTCGGTTGCATCACCGGTCTCGACGACGGTCATGTTCGGCGTCGCCCGCATGATCGACACGTCTTCGATCGCCTGGTGGGTGACTCCGCCGGGAGTTGTGATCCCCGGCAGGAAGGCAATGAACTTCACGGGAAGATTCGGGTATGCGATCGACATAGCGAGCTGGTCGTATGGCCTGCGGTAGATGAACACGGCGAACGTGTGGATGTACGGCACGAAGCCTTCGCGGGCGAGACCCGAAGCGAACCCCATCATGTTCTGCTCGGCCATGCTCATCCCGAAGAACCGGTCCGGGTACGTCTCCCGCCACTTCCCGACCTCGCTCGAATTCGTCAGGTCGGCAGTGAGGACGACAACCTCGGGCTTGTCCTTCGCCCAGGCGATGAAGTTCTCGACGTGGGGGCGTTTGACGATCTCCATGTCAGTTCACCATCTCCTCGTATNCGGCCTGGTAGCGATCCCGCTCCTCGTCGGAGGCAAACCGCAGGTAGTGGAGCAGAGGGGCGCGCTCTTCGAAGATGGGNAGCCCACGCACGGGATCGGTGAGGGCCATTACGAAGTGGGGCTTCCCGGTCTCGGCTCTCATCGCGGCATCGAGTGCGTCGAGGTCGTGTCCGTCGACCTCGACGGCGCTGGCCCCGAAGGCCCGGATGCGGCCGGTGAGTGGATCGACGTATGCCTCCGCATCCATACATCCATCGCACTGCTGGCCGTTCACATCGACGATGACTTTGAGATTGTCGAGGCCGAACTTCGCCGCCTCGGCGATGGCTTCCCAGATCTGCCCCTCTTGGAATTCGCCGTCGGACATCATCACCCAGACGTCACCGGTGTCGCCTCGTCGCTTGCGAGCGAGCGCTATCCCGCCGGCCTGGCTGAGAGCTTGAGCGAGGGATCCGGTGGTGGTCTCGACGCCTGGCGAGTGCTCTGCCCCGATCATCTCGACCGTGCTGCCGTCCCGGTCGAATTGGGAGAGGCCCTCCTCGGTGAGTCGACCGACCTCGATGAGCGTTGTGTAGAGCACGAGGGCGTAGTGGGCGGGTGAGAAGATGAGCCGGTCGTACTCCGGCGCCTTCGGGCCGTTGTACTCACCACCATTGAAGAAATCCGGATTGTCCCGACCCGGGACGCCGGCGAAGGGTTGCGGAATCATGGGGGCCGTGCTCGGTCCAAGATTCAGGGTCCTCGTGTACAGCATGGCGAAGATCTCGGCCGACGACAGGGCCTGACTCATGTAGCCACCGTTGTGTCGGAGGACGTGATCGAGGACCCGGGTGCGGATTCGGTCCGCCACCGCTTGCGTTTTGACGGTCCAGTCGCCGTTCGTCTCGGTGGAGATCACAGTTCGCCTCCTTCTGTGAATGCGGCCCGAATTGATTCTTCGAAGGGCGGGTGCAGCACTCCAACCTCCGTGATGATGCCCGTGATCAGATCTGCCGGAGTGACATCGAACGCGGGGTTCCACGTGGGCACGTCGTCCGGTGCAGTCGGTTCCGTACGCCAGGTTGTCAGTTCGTGGCTCGGTCTCTCTTCGATCTCGATCCCTGAACCCGAGGGCAGGCTCAGGTCGAAGGTCGACAGTGATGCCGCTACGTAGAAAGGGATGCCGGCGTGATGGGCGTTCACGGCGTGCGAGAACGTGCCGATCTTGTTCGCTGTATCGCCGTTGGCTGCGATGCGGTCGGCTCCTACGATGACGGCGTCGATCTTGCCTTGTGCCATCGCCGCGGCATCGGCTCCGTCTGGCATGAGCGTCACGTCGATCCCGGCGTCCAGAAGCTCCCATGTCGTCAGCCGTGCCCCTTGAAGCAGCGGGCGGGTCTCCGAGGCCATGACCTTCACGGGTTCACCTGCGGCGGCTTTGGCATAGATCACGCCGAGTGCCGTCCCCCATCCACCGGTCGTGAGTCGACCCGTATTGCAATGGGTCATGATGTTGACGACTCCGGCGAGCTCCGCTCGCCCGGCCTCGCCGATGAGGGTGCAGGCCTCTCGATCCTCGTCGATGATCATGAGGGCTTCGGTCAGAGCGAGATTCCGGATCTCGTCCGGTGTCGTTCCGACCGACGACGCATCACGGACCCGGTCCACCGACCAGCGCAAGTTGACCGCCGTCGGGCGGGCCGAGCCGATGATCTCGGCGAGTTGATCAAGAGCTGTTCTGGCACTCGAGACATCAGAGGGTCTGCGCTCGTCGAGTCCGACGACCAAACCCAGAGCTCCACACGCCCCGATAGCGGGCGCACCGCGCACTGCCAATCGATAGATAGCGTCAACAACTGCATCGACGGAGTCGAGTTCGACAACGGCCAGTTCGCCGGGAAGGCGGGTCTGGTCGATGATCTCAATCCGATCACCCGCCCACACGACTGACGGCCGGAGTGCGTCCAGATCGAGCCGGGGCATGGACCCTCCTACGTGTTCGTCCGAAGACCTTTGGTCATGACCTCTTGTGCAACACCATCGAAGACCTTGTTGGAGGCGTCGATGGTCGCGAGTTGATCCCGATCCTTGATCCAGGTGCTTGCGGTTCGCAGAACGATCGCCGCAGCCGTGGCATGTTCGCCCGGTGGCAGCGTCTCGATGTCGGAGACCTTGGCCAGACCGATGATCCGGCGGATCGCTTTGCACCCTCCGAAGCCGATCGAGTCCTTCTCGATCTGGGTGAGCCATGACTCGAGGAACGAGTCGGTCCACGTGGCGTCGGGCCGCGTCGCCCAGAGTCGTCGCATCTCGGTTTCGAACGCGTCCCAGGTCTCCTGGGCGAGCCCTGAGAGCCAGTCTTTGAACTCGGGTGATCGGCCCATGGCTTCGGCCCGGGCACGAGCTGCGAGGTAGTTGCCGAACACGGCACCCAGGTCGAAGCCGACCGGGCCGTAGTAGGCGAATTCCGGATCGATCACACGGCCATCGCCTGTGCCGTCATCCTTCATCATGACCATGACAGACCCCGTGTGGAGATCGGCGTGAATGAGCGCCTCGGCGCCGGTCATGAACTTGTACTTCATCATCCCGACCTCAGCCCTCAGGCGGTCGTCGGAGCGGAGGGCCGCCACCTCTGGAACCAGTTCGTCGACAAAGCTGTTGTTGTCGTGCTCGATGTACGGCTCGGTGAAGACGAGGTCCTCGGTGATGCGGCACAGCTCGGGGTTGATGGCCTCGGCCGTCCGTTCCTTCACTTCCATCTGATCGAGGGCGAAGACCGACGTCGAGAACGCTAGGTTCGCTACGTACTCCCCGAGGAGTGCGGCGACACCGCGATGCATGAAGCCGTCGTTGAGCTTCCCACGCCAGATTTCCCAACCCATGAGGTTCTCCATAGCGAGAACGTGACGGTCCTCATCAACGCCGTAGTAGGCAGGAATGAGGTGTGGCGTTGACTCGGCTGCAGCGGCGAGACCGCGTGCCTCGGCGATGACCCGCTCGGGTGTGAGCGGCCACGCCTCCCCCACCAGCCGTACATACGGGAGCGACTGCTTCAGGCAGATCCCGTTGCCCGCAGCGTCACGGCAGACGAAGACGAGATTCAGGTTGCCATCCCCAACTTCAGCGACCTCCAGCGTTGATGTGTCAACGATTCCAGCGAGATTCGACATCGAATCGATATAGGCCGGGATCGTCTCCGGGGTCAGGATTTCGTAGTCGGCTTCCATGCTCTCCCTCTCGTCTATTCGACAGTCGGATCAAGGGCGTGAGAACCCAGTGCTGTCACCTCGATGTCCATCCACGGATACAGCGGAAGTGAGCTCAAGATGTCGTGAAGCTCATCCGGGCCTTCTACTTCGTAGAGACCGTAGACGGCTCGCCTGCCGGGGATCCGCCAGATACGCACGAGCTTGCCTGCGTCGACGAGTTCCTGTCCTCGCACCGCCTCTGCGGCCTTGACGGCCGAGAGGCGTGCGGGATCGATGTCCGGCGGAATGTCCTGCTCGATGCGGGCCAGGAACTCCACGATTTAGCCCTGGGCCGAACGTGGTGCAATCAGATCCAACGCATCCTTCGGAGATGCATCGTCATGAATCACGGCACGAAGCGCCGTGGCCATACCCACCGGGTCGTAGTGCTGCCAGATGTTGCGGCCGAGGTTGACGCCGGCAGCGCCCTTGTCGATGCCGTCGCGAACGAAGGTCAAGACCTCGAGGGCGTCATCGGTCTTCGGACCGCCGGCGATCACGACGGGGACCGGGCAGGACTCGGTGATTCGATCGAAGTCCTCCGTGTAGTAGGTCTTGACGACCCTGGCACCGAGTTCAGCAGCGATCCGCGAAGCGAGGGCGAGATAGCGGGAGTCCCGCTTCTCAAGCTCCTTGCCAACGGCGGTGACGGCCATAACGGGGATGCCGTAGCGCTCGTACTCGTTCACAGCCTCAGCCAGATTGTTGAGCGTCTGGGTCTCGTGCTCGGATCCGACGAAGACGGAGATGCCAACGGCAGCTGCATCGAGGCGAATGGCCTCTTCTGGATGAACGAGCAGATGCTCATCGGTGAGCGTGGGACCGACAACGCTGGTGGCACCGCTCGCACGGAGAATCACGTTCGGAGTCGACTCCGCAGGAATCGCTGACCGAAGTACGCCACGCGTCACGAAGAGCGCATCGGCGATCTCCGTGAGATCGGCAACGGTCTCGCCGGGCTTCTCGAGGCTCCGGGTTGGTCCCAGGAAGTAGCCGTGATCGATAGCGAGGAAGAAAGCCTTCCCGGTCTCCGGCGGGAACAACCTCGCCATTCTGCTCTGCATGCCCCAGTCCATGATTCCCGACCTTCCTCTCACCTAGAGATCGTCTCGCCGTAGCGTTTCTTGTCCGTTTTGCACGTTCGTGCAGGGTTTGCACTTTCGTGCAAACAGCGTATCACCACCCGCCCACACCTGCAAGGCGCGGTCGGTCTCGTGAAACTCAGATCACCCGGTCGTTGCCTCCGTCGATGGGTATATGAGCGCCGGTGACACGGGAGAACGAATCCCCCAGCGTCGAAGCCACCACATCGGCGACGTTGGCGCTCGTGATCTCGATGCTCAACAGATTGCGTCGCTTGTACTCCTCGATCGTCATTTCGTACCGAGCGGCCCGCTCTGCCAGCAACTCGTCCGTCCACAGTGCTGTATCGAATACCGCATCGGGGTGAACCGAGTTGACGCGAATGCCGTCGGCGGCCCATTCGAGAGTTGCAACCCGTGTGAGCTGATTGGCGGCCGCCTTGGATGCCGAGTAGGCCGACGCTCCCGGGCCGGGGGCGGTGACATTCTTTGATCCGATCACAGCAACACGACCACCGCGAGGAGCGAGCGCCAGGAGCGGGTGCACGAGAGAGAGAAGCTGTACGTACGCATCAACGTTCACCGACATGGCCCTCCTCCATGCGACGGGATCGTGGGTGGAGATCGGCGCGGACTCGGGGAAGAGGCCGGCAGCCGCCACGAGCATGTCAACACCGCCGAATCGCTCAACGGCGGCATCGAGAGCGGCAGAGGTCTCCTCGACAGACGTGAGATCGCACGGGACGCCAAGGAAGGATGCTTCGTCGGATACGTCGACGACCGAGGGGCTGATATCGAGGCCGACAACGGCGGCTCCGCGACTCAGCAGACCGAGGGCGCATGCACGACCGATGCCGGAAGCGGCGCCCGTTACTACGGCGACTTCTCCCGTGAACTCGCCGGTCTCTACCACTCGATCGAGCTTGGCTTGTTCGAGCTCCCAATACTCCAGATCGAAGAAGTCCCCGGCGGGCAGCGCTGCGTAACCACCGAGACCCTCCGCCTGCTCGATGATCCACATCGTGCGTCGGTAGATGTCGCGGGCGGCGTCGGCCGTCGCAACGTCGGGACCCGCGGTG
>JGI24024J18818_10001098_pt1 | contig 10958 bp, 5 predicted proteins | sample Cruoilmetagenom2_FD_18818 | JGI IMG/M metagenome (IMG submission 18818) | reverse complement strand
ACGTCTGACACAACCCCACCAGCAGGAATCATGAATCTGCAGAACGTAACGTATGAGGCGAGCTTCATCAACTGGACGTGGACAGATCCGATAGACTCTGACTTCGCAGAGGTTATGATCTACCTCAACGGAAACTTTGCGACAAACGTCTCAAATGGAACAGAGTTTTACAACGCAACAGGTCTCGATGCCGACACCGAATACGCGATCGCAACGCGTGCCGTCGATACATCAGAGAACGTCAACGAGACCTGGGTGAATGCGACAGCAAGAACGAAACCCGCTCCGGACACAACCCCCGCAGCAGGAATCACGAATCTGCATAACACAACCTACGAGCAGACTTTCATCAACTGGACGTGGACAGATCCGGTAGACTATGACTTCTCGCACGTCATGATCTACATCAATGGAACCGGACCGGTGAACGTCATAAAGGAAACACAGTTCTACAACGCAACAGATCTCACTCCCGATACCGAATACACAATCACAACGCGTGCCGTCGATACATCAGAGAACGTCAACGAGACATGGGTGAATGCGACAGCACGAACAGAGTCTGCTCCGGCACCCGCACCCGCACCCCTCCACCATATCAACGTGACACCGACATCCTGCACACTGAACATCAGCGAAGAAGCGAGGTTTCATGCCACCGGCTATGATCCGTACAACAATTCGACCGCCGGTCTGACATTCCTCTGGCACCTCAACTCATCAGGCATCGGAATGCTCGACAGAATGAATGGTTCCGCTGTGAACTTCACTGCACTGCACGCCGGAATAACCGAGATATGTGCGGTCAACGGCAGCATTTCGAGCAACGAAACCTACACGGTATGGATAACAGTGAACGCACCGCCCGAAACAGGAATTGTGGTTGATGGGGCAGGCAATGCCACATCAGGCAATTCAACTGCGATCGTCAACATCACCGACACCTCAGCCGTGGGCACAATCGGTATCACTGAGATCGATTGTCCGCTCACCCACACGGAGGTCAACGGATCCACAGTCAATCTCGAAACAGATGTTGAGATTGTCAAAGGCGTCGATGTCACTCTCAGCACAGAGATCGCACGTGCGCTGGCAGACGACACGATTGCCAAGAGTTACGTGCATATCAGGATCGGCTACAACGAAACAGAACTCGGGGACATCGAAGAAGACACGCTCGAAATCTACAAATTCGTAAATGGTACGGGGTGGCTGAGGATGGATGAAACCGAGAATCCGGAATACTGCATCGGAAACGGCAGAGACATGACCGCAAACTATGTCTGGGTGAACGTAACCGGTTGCAGCGTATTCGGGCTGGGCGGCGGTTCATCAACGACTTCGGAGAGTGCGCCTCCGGCGATTCTGTCATGGTGGAACAACAGAACCGGCGATTCCTCACTCAATCTCACAGTTAACACCACAGAACCGATTGAATTCGGGGTCATATTCAACCAGACAGAAAACATCATCTGGAATGCGACCGATCACCTCTCAATGTCCAACGAAACGGAAAATTCAGGAAATCAGACGTTTTCGTGGGACGAATCAGGAAGTAAATATCTTAATGTCTCCATTGCGAACGATAACGGAACATCAGAGACTCTGTGCTGGAATATCACGGTTACCGATACAGGACTTCTGGAACCATCCTCAATGGGGTCAGGTTCAGCCATATTCGTGAACGAGATCGGCTGGTGGCATGAAGGCGGAGCGTTCAACCGGGACAGTGCCCCGATCCAGTCAGCGGTCGAGAACGCGACCGATGGCGCACACATAGTCGTGTACAATGGTAGTTACACCGAGAACGTGGTGATTAACAGACCAATCACACTTGAAGGTGAGGGGATGGATATGGTGAATGTAGTATCAGCAGACGTCGCCGGAAGAGTCTTCGATGTCGAGAGTTCGCGGGTCAATATCAGCGGATTCACGATAAGGGGGGTATCTAACGCCGGAACCGGGGTGTATCTCTATGAGGTAGATCACTGCAATATCTCATACAACAACATGACTAACAACTGGTATGGCATCGATCTCCGGGGGTCAAATTACAATAACATCAGCAACAATGCTGTGACTGCCAATAGGTACGGCTCTATTGATTCCAGTGGCTATGGCATCCATCTTTATGATGATAGTAGCTACAACACGATAACCAATAATATTGTGGCGCACAATGGACACGGCATCGGTATCCGTGGCTCCGGCAATAGCAACACGTTGCACACCAATGTGGTTACGGATAATCGAGAGGGGGTGTATGTAGCATCCAGATACAATTTAATATATAATAATTACCTCCTCTTCAACGAAAAATTCGATGCCATGGACATAACGGGGGATAACAGATGGAACACCACAAAAACACCCGGAAGAAACATTGTCGGCGGCTCACACCTCGGAGGGAACTACTACAGTGAGTATACGGGAAGCGACGGAGATGGTGGCGGTCTTGGCGATACCCCATTCATAATTGGCGATAAGGATACCGAAGATCAGTATCCCCTCGTCTCAACGATTCGGGTCTCTGAGCGGTGGAACAGCAAGACCGGAGGCAGTAATCGGACCCTGACCGCGGATATAGGCGAGAGCATTGATTTCCGCATCAATTACACTCAATCAGGTGATATTCTCTGGAAGGTCACTGACCAAACGGATCGGGAGGATCATTCAGGCTCCGGTGCGACTCAGACCTATTCATGGAGCAACCCCGGAGTGAAGTATGTCGATTGCTGGCTCACAAACGAGGAGAACGGGACATCGAACAAGACCGAATGGGCTGTAACCATTAGTACAGACGTTAAGGGCAGGGTGGAGGCTGATTCCGAAGGTCCGCTCGTATCAGACATAACATACTATGATACTGATGGGAGGACAGCACTTGATAGCGTAACATCAAGCACATTCAATTTCACTGCCGTTCCCATGTATGGCTATCTCGAGATCGACGCTTTCTCGACGAAGAGCACATCCGTACGATTTTGCATAAGTGGAACAAGCACCAGCGCAGTTATAACAATCGATGAAACAGATGAAAATCCTGCGANTTTCGAGTTTTCCGAGCTTCCGGTCAAGTACATCAGGATGCAGCCCGCTTCGCTTGCATACAACAACAGCATCATAACGATACGGTACTCAGAGGGTGAACTCAACGGTACGAGTGAAGGCGCACTTGCGATCTACAAGATGAGGAGCGGTTCATGGCAGAAATTAACAACAGAGAGAGACACCGAGAACAACACGCTGACCGCGTCCACATCCACAGCATCATCCGGGTGGTTCATGGTGGGAGCTTCCACAGGTGTTGGAACATGCACGCGACTCTTGATCACAACAGATAAAGCCACGTACCTACTCGATCCGTATTACTGGGTGTATGAAGCACCTATGGTTTATCCTGATCTGTGGCCCCAGGACGGTTATCCGAGAACTGTGAACCTCTCTATTCTGCTCATGGACAACAGGGGGTACAGGGCTGCGGCGGATGAACTGCACTACACCGTGAGCAATGACACAACGACTATAGCGAGCGGAACTGCGCATGACCGGGGCGACGGGCTCTACGCGGCAAGTTTTGAGATAACGGACGCCGACGCCGGAGGAAAGGACTTCAGCGGGAGCGTTCCCGAGAGTTTCACAATCCAGGTGGGTGCGACCACTCCGGACGGAACCATCGATGGATCAAAGACATTCGGGGTCGGGAGATGGGGGTGTGACCGGTGCCACATAGGATATGTGCATGATATCGGGTGGCAAAACTCGACTGCCATGTCCATGTACCCCTGGGCAAGGTTCCCAAATGGCGGGCCATTCGGACCCCATAACTGGAGAAATGTCATGGGAGCTAACGGGGCTGATACGACAACATTCGATATCTCGTATCTCACGAATTCCGAACTGACGCACACGCCGTCGGATATTTTTAACACGTCCGCATATCATGAACAGACAATGCGGAAATGGGGTGGTGATGCCCAGTGTTCTCCGTGTCATCAGGGTTCCGGAAGGCTTCGTTACGCTTACAATACATCCGGAGAATATCCATGGCTGGCATACGCAAAATCCGAAGCAGTCGAATGTACCTTCTGCCACGGTATGGACGGCGGTTACAATGAGACCTACTGGGCAGATGCCGGTGGATATACTTATGGCGAGCATGCAAAGGTCGTTTCATCTCCTGGCACAGATCAGGATCCATACCTTGCATCTCAGTCCTGTTCGAATGCAAGCTGCCACGGTCACATCAGTGATTCGGATGCCGGGGCGATCGATAACGCATACCCGACGTGCGCAGACTGCCACCCGATCTCATTCGGATCAGATGTCCCGCAGTGGCTGGACACTCAAGCAGGCGAACCGAGAGATGTCGGGGGGCACCCGCGTGGCGATAGTCCGGTGGTGAACTGCTCGTTCTGCCACAACGCGTTTCACGCAACCTTTGATGAGAGTGCCATACTCACGTGTGGCGACTGCCACCCTGAATCAGTTGACTATCCGATTCATCCGTATGATGGCTATTCGGGCGAAAACACGGCAACGTGTGCGAACTGTCACTGTGGTGGTGCTGACAATCTCAACATCCACAATATATCGGTTCCGCGATGCAGTGATTGCCACTCCACAGTCTACGATGATCTCATCGATGGCTACAACAATTATGCGATGGATAACGACTCCGAAAACCTCGCACCCGGCGGCTCAAACATGACGCACAATCGGGATACCCGGGTCGCATCCGCCTGGGGCAGCGATCCGCAGGGTATGAGCATGAGCGACGACAACAGCGGGATTCTCTATTCGAGACATGCATACCCTGACTCAAGCGGAGGATGGGAGGGCGCAACAGGACCTGTGAGAAAAGGTGACCAGATATGCCTGAACTGCCACTCGGACATCGTGAGAACCGTTGGAGCTGAGCATGAGCAGGACTGGAATAGCTGCTATAGCAAGGTATGCCACACTCTCTGGACCGATGATAAGTACGGCACCCCGAACGTTCACTACCTCGCAATTCCGCACTGCACCGACTGTCATTCCGAAGCCCTCTCCTACGCAGGGCATCTCTTCTGTGATATGATGGATGCGCCAAAGAACTATGCACGGGCACCTGCCATAGGCACAATGCTCGAAGATAGCGTGCACAAGCGTCTGATCATGAACACCACAACAGATAACCCATCAAATTACCTCGGATGCCTGATCTGCCACACCAACGCAAGTTTTGAAATCGACTATGGCGATTTCGAGATCACGATAACAGAGTATGACGGTGTGCATGTCTGGAACTCGATGCCACAATGCACCAAATGCCACTCTCTGAGCGATGACGTCTCACGACCGGGACCGCCTGCGTATGCGCACGACCTGCTGGAAGGAATCACGTGGGGCAACAACACGCAGTGCCTGAAGTGCCACAACATCTACAACCAGACGGCTGGACGGTATCACGGGCACGATGCCGGGACTGAGTCATGCACCGGCTGCCATTACAACAACACTGCAATGGACGACTACGGCACCCCTGATGTGTATGTGAATGAGGCAATGTATAAGGCAAGCGTGCATGGAACCGACCCGGGCGACGACTGCTCAAAGTGCCACACCGACTACCACCCGCCACCCGAATATAAGTGGAAGTGGTGCGACTGCTGCCACGTTGTGCAGTCAGACCCTGTGAACGATGTTGATCGCCACAACGTAACAGCAAGCCCGACAACGCTGGATGTGACCGACTGCACAGAGTGCCACAACGAGACATCTTACGATGCGTCAGTATCAAGGTACGGCGGCGCATCATCTGATTACAACTGCAGATGGTGTCACACATACCCAGATCAAAAGTATTAATGAGACAACGGGATGGGAAACAGGAACAAGAAGGTGAGCGATATGCGAAAACAGAAAACAAAGCCGATTGTGATTGTGGCAGCACTCTTTGTAATCGCTACCACCGCCATTGTAGCTTACGGCATATTCGCAGGCGGACACAGCACATACATGAACCAGCCCAACCCGGATGACTTCTGTGACAGATGCCATCCCGAGATCACGACCGCGCTGATGGGGGGAGAGCACGGTCCCGCAAACTGCATCTGCCACGGCTACAACCCGAACTCGAGCATGGCAGGCACCGATTTTGACATCAACATGAAACACGATCTGACAAAGCGCATCTACTGCACGAACTGCCACTCAGAGTATGACGATACAACAGGCGAGATTGCAATCGGCGGCGGCGTTAGCGGGATCAATCAGTCCGCACACTACATAATCAACACATCGAAGCGGGCGACACTGTACAATCACTCTGCGCAACAGTTCAAGTGATTCAAATCCGGACAAGTACAACAGCATACTACTACAGAGTGGGTCTCCTCTGTAGTCTCTTGGCTATTGTTTGTAATTATTGAAAATCTTAAGTTGTGGCGGTATGGGGCATAACCAAGACAAAGCACAGCTTATATAGGGGATTGGACCGGGTTTATGGGGAATGGGGGTAAGGAATGTACTCGACACGTCTTCGTCTGCCCTTACCGGTCACCAACAGTCTCGATCTTGAACGTGACATCGAGCCCTTTCAATGTCAACTGGACTCGATCCCCGATCTGCAGAATGTCATCGATGCTTGCGTGTAAGCCCCAGTCATACACGTAGTCATAAGCGCCCTGCATCGCTTGAAATCCCATTGCGCTCAGTCTCTCATTCACTTCGGAGGGCGTTCCACCCTCGCTGTTGAACCATACGACGAGATAACTCTTCATTATGTCTCACCTGTTGTGCCTAACATCGATTGGGTGGGTTATTATGTTTGTGGTTGCTCCGGCGGAAGTCCGATCGCGTTGATGTGATCGATCAACTCAGTGAACGCCTCGATCTCGAACTCTATGACCTCTTTCTTGGTCATGCTGATGCTCATCTCACCATCGACTGTCAACCGATCCGGACCCCGCCTCACAAGCCGGTCCACGCCGTCTCTACAGAGCACTTCTTTCAGTTCGGTGTCATGCACAAACGCCCGTCCTGGAATGAAGACGGTCTCCTCAACCTCGCTTAAGTCGAGCGCCATGATGTCGTCGATTGTGATCAGACAGCCGATATCCTTTGCGACACCAACGACATTCACGTAATCATTCCCAAACTGCAGAACTTTCGCGAGGCGAGGCATGGCTGTGCTGCTCGTGAGAACCGTCGCTCGTTTCGTAATCTCCGGAAGTTGCGACAACGCGCCCACGTCGTTTCTGATCGCAAACGGTGATCCGATCAGCGGATCCTCAAGCGGCGTTCCAGTGATTCGGAACGAGTAGTCATTCGCAGCCTTCCTGACGATTGCGAGGAACTCCTCGATTGTGTGCACGTCCGCATCCGCACCCATGATCGGGGCGTTTCCGAGAATCAGACCCTGACTCCGTGTATTTGCAAATCTCATCAGAAGAACGCCTGTTACGCCCATCTCTTCTAAGTCGGAGAGCGTTCTCTCCAGTTCGTCACGATCATTCACTCCGGGAATCAGGATGATCGCCGCATACACCTTGCAGCATTCAGAGAACCGGCGCAAAACCGAAAGCGATGCCTCCGGGTTCTTGTCGCCCATGTATTTCCGCCGCAGTTCCGGATCTGTGGAGAAGACTGTAAACGAAACCTCATCGACGCCTCGATCTATGTAAAAGTCCGCTTCGTCGTCCTGAGTGAACCCTTTCCCACTTGTGTAACCCAGATTGATCGGAACTCCATAGTGAGAGAGCGATTCGACCAGTTCGTGCAGATCAGGGTAGCAACTGAGATCTCCCCCTCCACTGATCGTGATTCTATCGACCGGCTCTCTTGTGAACTGCATCGACTGGTTCATCTCGTTTATGACGAGCTGGTACGGCTTGAATCCGGCATAATCCTCTTTAACTGCGCGTGAGCAGTAATCACACCCCTTCTGGAATACAAAGCAGTTTTTGCAGCCAAAGGGCGCAATCTCCCCGACTCCTTTGAAGTAACAGTACCTGCAGAAGCCCATGCAGTCGAGCCCGGGTCTTCCTCCAACGTCAGCAAGAAGTTCCATTTTATTTCAGTATGGGAACAAAGTACTTAAACGTCTTTGGGGTTCAACCAATGATAGAATGACAATTGTTGAAGACATTCAGAGTGTAGAGGACGAGATCAAGAAGACGCCCTACAACAAGGCGACGTCGCATCACATCGGAAAGCTCAAGGCGAAGCTCGCACGGCTCAAGGACGAAGTGCAGAAGCGGGCTCAATCGAAGTCAGGCGGCGAGGGGTACGCCGTCAAGAAATCCGGAGATGCAACGATCGTCATGGTCGGGTTTCCGTCGGTCGGGAAGTCCACGCTCTTGAATACACTTACAGGAACCAAGAGCGAGGTTGCTGCGTATGATTTTACCACGCTCGATGTTGTTCCGGGAACGCTTGAATACCGTGGAACAAGGATGCAGTTTCTCGATGTTCCGGGTCTTGTCAGGGGTGCTGCGATCGGGCGCGGGCGCGGCAGAGAGGTGATCTCGGTTGTGCGGAATGCGGACATGATCTTAATCCTCCTGGATGTCTTTCAGTTGCAGCAGTACGATGTACTTGTAAAAGAGCTCTACGATGCGGGAATTCGGATCAATTCCGCGCCTCCGCGTGTTGTTATCCGTAAGTCGGATAAGGATGGGATCATAGTGAATAGCACAGTTGCACTCAATCTCGATAGGAAGACTGTTCAATTGGTTCTTTCGGAATACAAAATACACAACGCAAACGTACTCATACGTGAAAATATAACCGTAGATGAACTGATCGATGCAGTCACTGGAAATCGGAGGTACATTCGCGCTGTAACCGTCATAAACAAGATTGACCTCGCTGACGAGCGCACGCTAGCCGGGTGCAGAGAGCGTTTTTCTGATGCGGTCATGATCTCGGCAGACGCCGATATAAATCTCGACAGATTGAAGGAGAAGATCTACGCGGAATTCGGGTTCATACGCATCTACATGAAGCCGCAGGGGCAGCCCCCTGATATGGGCGAGCCTATGATTATGAAAGGGAATTCAACGGTGGCTGATGTGTGCTCTGCAATCCACCGTGATTTTGTGAGGAAATTCAGGTATGCGCAGGTCTGGGGAGAGTCGGCAAAGCATGCCGGGCAGCACGTGGGTCTCTCGCATGCACTCGTCGACGAAGATGTGGTGACTGTTGTTGTGCGGAAGTGAGATGGTACGAGTCATAGTTACTCAATATCGTGTGGATATCCAATATATGCACTGTCGATTTTTCCAGCGAGATCGCCATGCATTTAGGGCTTGCCAGAAAATAGCCTGTTAAAATTCGTATCATTCATCCATCCGTGATAAAATCGGCAAAAAGGATCATGAATGGCGCGAATAAGCGAATTGTACGAATGTCATGGATGTGGGGTGCCCCCAGATAACTTTGCTAGTACTTACCCAAAATTGGTAGGTATCAGCATATAAAACCACGAGATTACACAAGATTAACACAGAGATCTCGAGGTTCCTACCATTATGGTACTTAGCATGTTCAATTAGGCGACCTCAACCGCTTTCACTTCCGGTACATCTTCCCTCAACCGCTTCAGAACCCCTTCTTGCACAGTCACAGCCGGAACCTTGCATCTGCCGCATGAGCATCCCTTTCTGACCTTGAATGTCATCAGGAAACTGCTGAATGCGGCAGGCACGCTGGTCTTCTCAAGGGCGATTGTTGCGACTCCGCATCTGTAGTCCACAAGAGTGATGTCGCCGCCATCGGCTTTCAGAACCGGGCGTATGCTCTCCTGTATGATTCTGTCGATTATTTTGAATGTGTCGGCATCTTCCATCAGGTTGTCTCTATGCCAGACACGATTTAAAGCTTTATATCCCGTACAGCTCCTCGAGCCCGTGCTTCACCTTTGACATCTCGCGTTCGAGGGTGCTGAGCATGTTTCTGTCGATCTTGTGCCCGCGCAGCCGCTCGATGAAGATCAATGATTTTGTGTGATCTTCCGGGAGAAGCCGCCATGTCGGCTTTTCGACATAGTAATCGATTCCACGTGCATAAGCAAGCATTTCATCCCTGACCGCCTCCCCGATCCACTCGATGTCCACGTAATAGTCGAGTGCGTCCATGAGATTGTTTCGTCCCACACGTTCCATCAGAAACTCGATCCAGTTCAGCAGCACAACCGCAGTCATGGGGCTCTTGTCCAGATGCTCCAGCCGTGCAAAGTCGTCCATGATCTCACCGGGGATGCCGTTGCCGGCAACAGTGATTGGAACCAGATCACTGCCATCACTACGATCAGAATCACCGTCTGAAATCACCTCGGCAGGCACACCTTCCACTGCAATCGGCACACCCTCCGGCAGCATCTCCTCGATCTTCGCAACAACGATTGCCTCAATCTCCTCAGAAGAGATATTGCCAATCTCGCCTCGCATCTCATCAATCGCTTCTGCAAGAACCTCNAATCGGGCGTCAATGCTCTGGAGTTGCGCTTTTGTCTCGTCGGATACGCCTGTCGCTGTCTGCTGTGATACCGATTCAAAATCGTTCTGCATCATGACGAGGCTCTCTCCGATGGCGTTGATGCGTTTCTCGACCTTGTCGAATCGCTCGATTGTCTCTGAGTCGCCTTCACCCTCGCCAACGAACGGATTCACCTGATTTGAGACGATTTCATAGAGCGAGAGCAGCTCAAGCACTGACTCATCAAGTTTGTTGACGGTCTCACGCATCTCGTCGCTTGCCCGCTGTATCGTCGATACCGATACATCGAGTTTGGCGAGTTTGCTGCTAACCTCGGTGATCTTCTCTGCATTCTCAAGGGATAGCTCGCTATCAGCGGCGGGCACAGCCGCGCCACCACCCGGAGGAGCCCCAAATCCATCGTCCGCTGGCGCATCGAATGCCCCTGCATCGCCACCGAAATCCGGCATTCCGGGGTCGCCAAATCCACCGAGATC
>JGI24024J18818_10001095_pt1 | contig 10964 bp, 7 predicted proteins | sample Cruoilmetagenom2_FD_18818 | JGI IMG/M metagenome (IMG submission 18818) | reverse complement strand
CAGTGCCTGGGCACCACCGATTGATTCAGGCAGTGCAAACGGATACATCGTCGGGTTGTCACGATTTCCTTCACGTATGTCAGCCAACTGTTTGATCAGGACTTCTTTATGCTGCCCGGCCAACTGAGGGAAGGTGCCATCTTTCGTGCCCCAGCCTTCGGTCAGGTGACAACCGGCACAAACTTCATATACTTCAATACCGTTTTCATGGTCAGGTTTAAGCGTCAGTGCTTCATCGCGTTCACCACCCGCATCCAGCCAGGCGAGAGATGATGCTGAAACGGTGAGTCCGATTACCGCGGTGATCGTAGATAAAAATAATCTGTTGTTCATGTTGTTTCCCCATTGTAATAGGTTCAAATGTAATGCTCTCCAGCCTGCGGCTGAGATAAAGTGTATTCAGGGTAAATATATCTAATAATTCGCTTAAGAAGTCTACCACCTATATAAGGATTTTGTAATTGAGGTAGATCAAGATAAAGCCCTTTATAATCATAAGGTTTCTCGTCCATATCTGTCTAAGCAGCCATTTTGTAGAAATAATACGTTACTCATCATAAGGTATTGAAAAATAGCCCAGAATTTAATGCCGGCAACAAACATCAGTCCCGCCGTGGTAAAAGGATGCCTTTTACTCTGAGAAACAAACCCGGATAAAACTGTCATACTAACAGGCAAAACTCAGTGGTTACATAAGTGAAAAAAAGCCTGAATAATAATGATTATTCAGGCTTTTCGGGTACGATATGAGCAATGACGACTATCAGGGCTGCATGGTCGAGATATACTTTGCCAGTGCCACCATTTCTTCATCTGAGACAAGATGCATGATGCCTTTCATGGCTGCAGACATACCGTTAGCACGCGTACCGCTCTTGATGTCTTTCAATTGCTGAAGTGTATAGGCTTCATTTTGACCGGCAATCTTCGGGTATGCGGGCAGAATTGGTGATTTGCCGTCTTTACCATGACAGGTTGAACAGGTTTTTGTTTTGTAAAGTTCAGCACCGTCCAGGGCAAGTGCTGCTGGGGACAAAACTATCAGGGCAACAGCCATGGCTGTTGCAGTTTTAATTTTAGTATTGATCATAATGTTGACGCTCTCTAATTGGGTCATGTGAATAAAGAAGGGGGCGATTATTATCGCCCCCTTTTGCTACTTAGTAAAACAGAAGGTTATTTTGTAACCTTCACCGCAGCATTTTCCTCAAGATGCGTCTTGGCGCGTAGTCCAAGGTCTGCAGTCTTGACCTGGTACTGCCACCACTGGTTAGCCCAGAGCATAGCGTTGTTCCAGTCCTTCTTCGCTGCAGCAGCCTCTGACTTCTCTTTCGCACCTTTGGCGAAGCCAAGCTGATCGGTAGCATCCTCAACCAGGGCAACGACAATCGGGAAGTCCTTGTAGTTGTGGCTGGTAATAAAGCCAACAACCTGGTCAATGACTCCCTGGGTTGCGATGTTGGTCTCAACCTGCTTCTTGTAGTCTGCTTCGGTGTAGGTTACGCCTTCTTTCAGGCCACCGGCCTTGGCTTTGTAACCTTTAGGCTGAACCAGCAGATAGCCCTGCATTTCCAGATGCAGTGCGGAACAGAACTCGGTGCAGTAGTAAGGAAAAACACCGGCCGTATCAGCGACGAAGGTAGCTGATGCTGTCTTGCCAGGCTCAATAGAAAGCTGGACATTCTGGCCGTACATAGCGAAACCATGTACTTCGTCCTGAGCGCGTTCCAGGTTGGTGAAGTGCAATGACACTGTATCACCCTCTGTTACCTCGATGATTTCTGGTGTGATATGTGAACGGATAGTCGTGCCGTATACATGAACGGTACACTTGCCATTTGCATCGCAGCTGCGCTCGGTCTTTTCACGACCTGCACGGGTCTTCCAGGGTGACTTCTCGTCTTTACGGCTGTTCCAGCCTGATTTGTATCGTACAGCTGGTTTCAGCTTGTCGGCCTTGATGGCTACTGCATAGTGCGGTTCGCCCAGTGGTAATGGCATATCGTACAGCAGCTCCATCTTCTCACCACTGATGTCAATCAGCTGATGGTTCTGTGGATGCAGCGGGCCCACCGGGTTGAATCGATCGATGGACAGCTTGTTCAATGCCACCAGGTACTTGCCATCCGGTTTGTCTGTATCGCCTTCCATGGTCATCAGATGACCAACATTGTAGTGAATCGCCAATTGGTCGAGTATTTTGCCTTCACAATAGTCCCACTTGGTGATCATGGAATCTACGTAGATGGAGGTATAGGCGACGCACTTTTTGGAATCGAACTGGGTGTGCAATGGACCGAGACCGACATTGACCGACTTGTGCAACGTGTCCTTCAGGGCAATGATCGGAATACCGTAGGGGTCTTTACCCTCGAATTTCTTGCTATCAATGGCTTTCTTGATTTTATCCCAGCTATACACCCAGGTGTGGCTGTCCAGCTTGCCGGATATAACGATCTTGCTGCCATCGGGGGTCACGTCCACTCCGTGTGGGCTCTTCGGTTCCGGAATCAGGTACACCAATCCCTCTTTCACCGCCTGGTCCATAGGAATGAGGTACATGCCCTTTTCTTTCTTCACCTTGCCAGCCTTGACCAGTTCGGCGGCCTTCTTCCAGTTGGTGACATGCAGGAAGTCCGTGTCCTTGGCAGAACAACCGGCCTCGAACGGCGGACGTCCACGCTCTATGCCACCGATATAGCGTTCGGAACAGAATGAGTTGGTAAAGCCCCATCCCATGGAAGGCCCCTTGCCCGCATCGGAAAGATCCTGGCTGTAGGGCGGCAGCTCAAAAGTAAAGGAGTTCGCCGGATCCAGGCGACCCTTCTCATTGTCAAATGACCAGTAGGTCAGGCCACCACGGTATTTTTCGTTGAATTCCTCCAGCGGCACGAAGTCGTCACCATAAGGCGCCGCATACTGCACCGCCTCCATGACATATTCTGTGTTCGGGGTCACAAAGGCACCGCCATGAGCGGATTTAAACAGTGGATTGACGACGATCTGTTTGGTCTCGAAATCGTGCAGATCCACAACGGCTATGCGCGGATTGGCCTTGTCATTGATAAACACAAAACGACCATCGTAATCACCGTTGGTCTCGGAAATTGCCGGATGGTGGGTATCACCGAAGGTCAGATCCTTGCCCATGATGCGGCCCTGGGCCAGCACTTCCTTGGATTCATCATCGAAACCATAGCCCTGCCACGGTTCCGGTGTAAATACACCGACGTATTTCAGTATGCGCATGGACGGGATACCATACACAATCAGCTGGCCACTCTGCCCACCTGAGCTGAACACTATGTACTCATCACGGCCACCCGTAGGTGTATAGGTTTTTGCGGCAGCAAGAACATCTTTTTGTGTCAGGCCGCGGTCTTTCATTACTTGCTCGAGAGATTTGGCTGACCAGGCGCTTGTCGATAACGACATGCCCAGTAATAGCCCCGTGCCTACGGTGAGAGCACGTTTGGTAAAGGTCTTCATAATTATTATCCCCAATATGGATGTCGAAGGTATTTTTGTTGTTTCAAATCGCTGCTGAAATGGAGAATCCCTCCCCATTAGCACAGTACGATACGCCTAAGTTATGCCGGAAAAATTGACATACATCAAGTTACTGCGTCTTTTTGTCGCAGGCAAGACATTTTTAGCAAAAAAAGGCAGAAAATCATGATTTCAGCACAGCAGGAAAACAGATTTGTAACGGCAGATTCTCCGCTTTCCTTGTCCGCACACATAAGGTAGCGTTACGACACCATGCAGACAGGCAGAAAAAAATGACAGGTGGGTTGGTTAAGTCCACGTTAAGTACGGGTTCGATGACCCTGATTTCACGCATATCAGGTTTAATACGTGATGTCGTACTGGCAACCTCTTTCGGCGCCACCGTGGCAGCCGATGCCTTTTATGTGGCCTTCCGTATACCCAACTTCTTTCGCAGAATTTTTGGTGAGGGAGCGTTTTCTCAGGCCTTTGTCCCGGTATTAAGTGAATACCGCAATCGTAGTGATGAGGCATCGATTCGTTTGTTCATCAGTCATATGTCTGCGTCGCTGGGGCTGATTCTTTTGTTAGTAGTTTTTGTTGGGATGGTAGCTTCCTCAGCGATAGTGACAGTCCTTGCGCCGGGTTTTCTGGATGAACCCGAAAAGTTCACTACCACAGTCGAAATGTTGCGGATATGTTTCCCATATCTGCTGTTTATCTCGCTGGTGGCTATGTCTGCCGGTATCATGAACGCCTATCATCATTTTACAATACCTGCATTTACACCTGTGCTATTAAATCTGTGTATGATTGCTGCCGCTCTTTTGCTGGCACCGCTAATGGATGGTTCTGCGGTGTCCCTGGCATGGGGGGTGTTATTCGCTGGCTTTGTACAATTATTCTTTCAGTTCCCTAAATTGCGTCAAATGAATCTACTGCTATTGCCCCGCATCAACTGGCAGGATGAAGGGGTGCGCAAGGTTGGTAAATTGATGATTCCAGCCATCATCGGTAGTTCTGCAGCGCAGATTAGTCTACTTATAAATACCATCCTGGCTTCCTTTCTGGTTACTGGTAGTGTTACCTGGCTCTACTATTCAGACCGCTTGATGGAATTTCCGTTAGGGATTTTCGGCATCGCCCTGGCCACCGTTATCCTGCCAGCTTTATCCGATACCCATCATTCCAGAAGCAAAGAAGANTTTTCGGCNTTGCTGGACTGGGCCTTGCGCTGGGCCGTGCTCATCGGCCTGCCGGCTGCCGTAGCACTGGTCCTGTTATCCGAGGCGCTGCTTGCAACATTATTCCAGTACAGGGCATTTACAGCCTGGGATGTCGACATGGCAAGCAAAAGCCTGGTTGCTTTTTCCCTGGGGCTGCCTGGCCTGATTTTGATTAAAGTGCTGGCTCCGGGATTTTTTGCCCGCCAGGATACTCGCACTCCGGCCAGAATCGCTGTGATTGCGGTTGGTGTGAATATCGTCTTTAGTCTGCTTCTGATAAAGCCGCTTGCTCACACGGGTCTGGCTCTGGCATTGACAATCTCAGCTTACGTCAATTCCGGGATGCTGTATTACACCTTGCGCAAGCAGGACATATTTCATCTGCAGCCCGGGTGGGCGTTATTTCTGATTAAGGTGTTTATTGCATGCACAGGCATGGGGGCTGCTTTGTATTTTACTGTAGGAGACCTTCAGCTATGGACAGATGCCGGTATACTTGAACGTATCAGCAGATTGACTATTCTTGTTATGACGGGAGCAGTGATTTATTTTTCACTGGCATTCATTTTTAAGATACCAATAAAGGCAATGTTAAAGTCAGCTCAAGGAACCACTGATTAGATGTACGAACTTGACAGTCCCTTCGTGGCACAAATTTTTCCACTGAATGAGGGCAGGGTGTTTACTCTTTCTGAAGCGAGAGCACTGATGCCCCTGATAGTGAAAATAACCACGGCGGCACATAAAAAACTGGAACCCTTAAGGGCACAGCTACAGACAACACTGTCCGCTGATGCTGATTCAGTCAGCACTGTAGAATCGGCCTATCGTAAGGTAGTACAGGACTGGATAGATAAACTGCAACGTCTGGGTGTTACTGCCAGTAATCTGTGGGTGGTGCATTTTGATACTGGCGATGGGCATCTGTGCTGGCGCTTTCCAGAGCTGCATCTGGCACATTTTCATCTGTACGAGGATTGCGAGAAGGGTCGGCGATCGGTTGATGAATATCTGGAATTNTTTCAGCCGGATTGGGGATAAATGAAGTTTTAAGGGCCCCTCTATTAATTCGTCATTGCGAGGAACGAAGTGACGTGGCAATCTCTAAGCTATTGTTTTTCTTCAATGAGATTGCCGCGCATCGCTCGCAATGACGGAATAGTTGAATTAATAGAGGTTCCCTTAAGTTTTAAGGTGAAAGATTATAGGGTTTCAAAAAACCTCTGTGCTCTCTATCGTGCAAAAAAATTCTAGACTTGAACTGACATAATCTAAATCTGGTTCAGATTTGACCTGACAGAGGCCCGGATAAGAGTTCAGCTTTCGAGACAAAGCAGGTAAAAAGCGAAATTGCTAAGTACCTTAGAATTCTCCACAGCAGACATTTTAAAATCGAGAGGAATTGTCTCAATTCGGCCACAACCGGTCTTTCTCCGAAATGTGCATTCATTCACAGCAAGAAGCCATAGATAAGGGCTTTCGTGCGATGCAATACAACCTGGTTGTTTCAACGAATGAAGGAGCAATCAGGCTATGGAAGAAGCACGGATTTGAAGTAATCGGTACCCTACCAAATGCTTTTCAGCATCAGCGGCTTGGTTTTGTGGATGCCCTTGTGATGTACAATCTACTACAGCCATGAAAAGTCCTTACCAGACTCTCTCCCCCCAAACGGTTACACTATAGTGCTTTCTAATTTAGAGATTATTTATCAATTATAATATGGTGAGCAATGATGATTGAACGTTTGGAAACTGGCCAGCGCATGAGCCGAATTGTTAAGCATAACGGTACTGTCTTTTTGTGTGGCCAGGTGTGTAAAGACGCGACTCAAGGTATTAAAGAACAAACTTCAAGCATGTTAGAAAAAGTCGAAAATTTACTTGAGCAGGCTGGTAGCGATAAAGAGCACATTTTATCCGCAACTATCTACATCAAAAATATGCAGCATTTCGGTGAAATGAATGAGGTGTGGGATAATTGGGTACCGGCAGGCCATGCACCTGCCCGTGCCTGTGTTGAAGCTAGCATGGCAAGGGATGTATTGCTGGTTGAAATCTCTATCGTTGCGGCAGAAAAATAACCCGTTGATGCAAATTAACAACTAGAGGTTATCCCCGAACTCCGGCAAAGTGTCGTGAGCAGACATTTAGCCTGACTCAAAAAAAGGACGGCTAACGGCCAGTAGCCGACCTTCGAAAGACAAAGAAAAGCCGCCCGCTAAGGACGGCTATTCAAGCATACGAAAGGTGCGTATCGATAACAGCATCTGTCATCACCACGTAAAGGCTAGTACCTTGAATTTAATGCTAGGTATGATAACCATACGTGGGAATGTATTGGGCAACTGGTCGATGTCTCGATCTCCGGCACCTACATGGCCCGCTAACTCACTGAACTGGGCAAGAATCGTGGTCTGCCCAAGACCATCGTCTGTGATAACGGCACGGAGATGACGTCGAAGGCCATGTTCTTCTGGAGCCAGGAGACAGGTACGAAGTTGCACTTTATTCAGCCAGGCAAGCCGACACAAAATGCCTTTATGGAAAGTTTCAACGGCAAGTTCCGGGACAGTTGCCTGAACCAGCATTGGTTCAGGGATTTGAATGAAGCGAGACAAATCATTAACAACTGGAGAGTGCATTACAACGTAGTCAGACCACACAGTTCACTGGGCTATCAGCCACCAGCAGTGTTCGCTCTACAAGTTATTTGATATGATATTTTTCCCTCGCAGCAAGTGGGCTGGTTTCAGGGGAAAGGTCAATCCGTTGTGAATAAAAAGCAATACATTTATTTAATATCCGCTGTGGCGATTACAGGTTTGCTGATACGGGTTGTGTTAAGCCATTTCAGTATTGTGAATTTGCCGCCTTCCAGTGATGAGGCCTTATCACAGTATCTGGCTGAGAGAATAGCAAATCACGCAGAGTATCCGTTATTGTTTGCTGGCCAACCCTATCAATTTCCAGTTGAGTCCTATCTAAGAAGCCTGTTTGCCGGGGTTTTTGAGCCGGGTGCACTTGAAGTCAGACTGCCGATGATACTGTTGCATTTACTTGCGGTTTTTGTGCTGTGTATGGCAGTTGTACATACAGCCTCACTAAAGAGTGCCTGGCCAGCATTATTTATTATTCTTGTTCCATCTGGATATTGGTTATTGCATCAATCGGCTTATTTTGTCCCGCAATATACGATTTCTGCGCTGTTGTCCGCCTTGATTTTTTATCTTGTGATTAAAGTGAGTAACAGCAGACTAATGATGCCTGTCCACACAGGGATGGTCGGCTTGTTATCGGGATTAGCCCTAAGTAACCACCTATTATTATTACCTGTTGTTTGCGGCGCGTTTATTGCATGTGTTATTTGCGGTGACCTTAAGCGGTTTGCCGGCCGGTGTATGATTTTTACCCTGGGGCTTATTATCGGATTGATTCCATATTTGCTGGCTGTATTAATGATTGATGGCGCTTATGATGCGATCACATCAAGAGCAGACCCTGGTATTATTTTAAAACGATTGGACCGGATCGTAATCAGTCATTCTTTACCAGGCGCTATGGGGCTTTATCCGCCATATTTTCCGGATCTCTCCGGCCGAATTCAATGGAATTTTCCTATGCGTTCATGGTTTCTCACAGGTTATGCATTGATTTTAATGATTTGCACAATCAGCCGTTTAAAATCTTTCTGGATCAATTTGACAAGAGATAGAAAGTTGGAGTTTTCCTGGCCTGACATGTTTGTGTTCATCAGTTATGCTGCAATGATTTTAATGGCAATGAACCAGTCTTCCAGTAAGCATGACTTTAGGTATTTGTTGCCTGTGGTCTGGTCTTTTCCGTTTCTAATCGTATATTGTTATCAGCTTCTTGGTTCAAAACTTAAATGGTTTCTAGGTGGATTTGTGTGCTTGTATTTTTCAGTCAATATTGCTACCGCAATGAGCCTGATCAAAGAATGGAAAGATGCTGAAAAAATTCAGCTTCATGCTGATATTGCTGATATTACTGAAATGGTACAGTGGATAAATGATGCCGGAATTAACAACTGCTATGCAAGTTTTTGGCACGTTTACAGAATTACCTATGAAACAGATAAAAAGCTATTGTGTGCACCGGTTTTTAATGAACGGTTTCACGGTTGGCCTGTGCCTTATAAAGAGCAGGTGGATCAGAAGAATAATGTTGCATTTATATTGTCAAATAGCCGTTGGTCAAAATACCGTACACATAAGTTTGAAAAATTACTAAAAGATATAAAAGTGCAGTATCAAGTAAAAAAATTTGACCAGGGTGATTTTAGCGTTTTTTATGATTTTAAAGATCCAGCTGCTTATGGTGAGAAGTTGTTGCCGAATGCTTCATACCACATTACAACGAATATTGATAACCATGATACCAAAGTGCTGGCAGATGGTGATTTAATGAAAGAGTGGTCAGTACAGGTTAACCAGCAAAAGGGTCAAGTTATTGATATTGAATTACAGCAAAAACAGTTGGTTCGCAAAATTGAGCTATTTTATTCAACCCGGCTAACTGAAGAAAGAGGCCCTCCAAAATCGATCAGGGTGCTTGGTTTTAATGATGGTAAGTGGTCAAAGATAATCAAACGTAAAGAGGTCAAAATTGACTACTTCCGACTTGAAAACAGCCAGCCAGTGCTGGGTTATCCGGTACATACCATTCATTTTGAACCGAGATGGTTAAATACAGTCCGGGTTGAAATTGCAGACCCTGTCGTGAATAAGAAGTGGGGGCTGAGTGAGGTGCGTTTAAGTGTACAGGCACAGGAGTAAAATATACATCTCTTGTCATTTAGGCCCTAAGACAGGCATGCGCTGTAAACGGGTAATGTGCCACTGTTAATTTCCTCGGTGACAGCGGCACTGTTTCAGCCACTAATGCCGGTAGTGGCCTATTCACCCTTGACGCCTCAAATCTTGCTGGTGGAACAGTGGGAGGGGTACCGTTCGTCCTGCGGCTAAATGCTGATCGAACAAGTGGAANCCTCATATTTTCTGGTGATTGCGTGGGATGTAAACCTAGTGCTTCAGGTAGCGGGGCACCAACAGTTTATACGCAGGAAAAGAATGTCTCTCACAGTTTCACTGCTTCGAAAACACTGAATGTGAATTTTGATGTAACTGGGTTTACACCCACAGGTAATGGCACTCTTGAATTAACCCTTAATGATGATTTTTAATCTGGTGCCAGCGAGACTGCCACGGTTACTGTTGATGGTTTAGGCATACCTAATAATGTTCTGTTTAATGTCGCCGACGCCGGAAATCAATGCTCTCCATCCCCGAAAGAAACTTTAACAATCCCTTTAGCAACACTGCAGGCGGCTGCTGCAGATGGGACTGTTACGATAACTATTGTTGCTAGTAGTAGTGTTAATGCCTGTGGATCTACTCCTACTACACAGGTAATTAGTCTTACATTCCCAAGCTAAGCAGGTTTACATAATCAGGCATCTTTCAAGCCTCCCGCATCGGAAGGCTTTTTATTGTTTTTCTAGCTTCCGCTTCTGGCCGAAAGCGGCGGTTTAATCTAGCTCCATTTACGTCTGCTATTGAGGATTCTAAAACTTCTTCAGATTTTATACTTTTGTCTGCCATGTCTCGATAGCAGACTATTAACTTTAGATAAGAGATGGCTAACCAAACGTCCGCTGTGGGTCGATTGTACCCGTTCGCTCAGAAAGCATTAATGGCTGCTTCGAGTATGAAGCGGAAGTTTAGGTGTGCATCAATTAAGGCCCGGATGTGGCCGAAAGCAGCGGTTCAATCTGGCGCCGTGAATGTCTGCTTCGGAGAGATCTAAGGTATCTAGTGATTTTTATTTTTGCCTGCTATGTCTCGAAAGCAGTTTTCCTGACCAGTCAGGCTTACCAGAAATCAATGTAAGCCAGAAAATGACCAGGAATGCTATGAATACCGTTCCTGGCAAGAACTCTCGCTTCGAAATGANCCCAAAATTGAAAAAGATCCAACATCCAGAACTGCTGTCATATTACTGAAATAATTCACTGCTACAGTTACCAATATTGTAAGAGTTTTAAGGNCGCCTAAGCACGTGTACTAAGCCCTTTGCAGATAAACTGAGCCTCTGACGTATTCGTCATGGAACTATCTCAATGTAGCGGACTCTATATTACATCGCACTGTTGTGCGCGGCCTGGCCCACCGTGATAGGGGCTCTTTTCTTTTTCTTTTTCGTAAGTACTTAAGGAACCTCTGATCAA
>JGI24024J18818_10001094_pt1 | contig 10968 bp, 10 predicted proteins | sample Cruoilmetagenom2_FD_18818 | JGI IMG/M metagenome (IMG submission 18818) | reverse complement strand
TTTTGAGAAGCAATCATCACTTCATGGAGTTCGACTTGTTCACCACGGATTAATTTATTCGTCATCGTGTCAGATACTTTTTGTTGTTCATTAACATTTGAGATCGCGTCTTTTAACATTGCTCCAAATTGTTGTTGCGCTTCATAAGGAGTTGATTTTTGCATGATATTAGGTGTCGGTTGTTGGACCGGAGTTAGTAAAGATAAGGGTTGAATTGGCATTTTTTACTTCCTTTCAGAGAACATTATTTCCCGATTTCTAATGCTTTTGTTAACATCGCTTTATTTGCATTAAACACCGTGACGTTTGCTTCATATGATCTAGTAGCAGAGATTAAATCAACCATTTCTCTAAGTGGATCTACGTTCGGCATTTCTACATAGCCGTTTTCATCTGCATCGGGATGTGATGGATCAAACACAAGTTTGAATGGAGTTTCTCTATCTTCATTAATACTAGAAACTTTCACACCATTTCCTACATGATTTTTCGAAGAATGACCAATGGCTACATTTAAAAATGAAGAAAACTGACCTTCCAGTGGTCTCATGGTAACTGACTTCCGTCGATAAGGTTCCCATTCACCATTGACTAATCGTCCTCGCGTTGTATCGACATTCGCCATATTGGATGAAATGACATCCATTCTTAAACGTTGTGAAGTAAGAGCGGAAGCCGTTGTGTTCATACTATGGAAGATACTCATGGTTATTAACCTCCTTTTATAACGGTTTGCAGTGAATTTAACTTGCCACTTACTCGATCAATTAGTGCATTATAGTATATTTGATTAGTTGCTAGATTTGCTTGTTCTTTGTCCATGTCAACGCCATTTCCATTTTGTCGATAGCGCATATTCGTATAACTAAAAACACCCGGCGAATAATCACGCATCTGAAAATCAAAATGCTTGTTATCAGTCCGGTATGCTGTCATCGATGAACGTTTTGCTTCAGAAAAAATCTGTTCAAAACTAACATCTTTCGACTTATAATTCGGAGTGTCGACATTTGCAATGTTTTGTGCAATTGTTTTTTGTTTCACACTCGCATATGCTAGTCCATTTTCTAAGTTCTGGATTGTTCCACCAAATAAACTCAAAATATCACCCCAATGATTTCCTAAAAGATTACGTTTAAATAACACTTTCTATATCATTGTAAAGAATATGTAATATAGTGTCTATTAAAATTCGGATTATTTAATAGTACATAATGACTGTTTTTTCGTTTTATTTAAACATTTTCCACAATACTCGTCATTCTCATCTCCTATTTGTCGAATTTTGAAGTAAAATGTCGGAATTCAGTAAATCAAAATTATATTTTAAACAAAAAAACCACAGAGAGTAAATCCCTGTGGTAAGTTTCTTAAAAGCCTATTTTAATTTTAATTGAGCAAGTTCATGCAAGAACTTATCGTTTAATACTTTAATATAAGTTCCTTTCATTCCTAAAGAACGGGATTCAATAACGCCAGCACTTTCAAGTTTGCGAAGAGCATTTACGATAACTGAACGAGTAATGCCTACACGATCTGCAATTTTAGAAGCAACTAGTAAGCCCTCATTACCATTAAGTTCTTCAAAGATGTGTTCAATTGCTTCTAGTTCACTGTAAGATAATGAATTTATCGCCATTTGAACGACTGCTTTTGTACGGGCTTGTACTTCAATCTGCTCTGACTTTTCACGAAGGATTTCCATACCAACTACAGTTGCACCATATTCACCAAGAATTAAATCGTCATCATGGAACTCGTCTTTTAAACGACCAAGAATAAGTGTTCCTAAACGTTCTCCGCCACCGATAATTGGAACGATCGTAGTCAAACCATCTTTGAATAGTTCACGATTTTCCACTGGGAATACCGTGTGAGCACTATAAACATCTAAGTTAGAAGATGTTTCATTTACGTTAAACAAATTCTTTGTGTATTCTTCAGGGAATTGTCGTTCTTCCATCATTTTGATCATACGTTCATTTTCAATTTGTTGATTGATATCATGACCAAGTAATTTTCCTTTGCGACTAACGATAAACACGTTACATTCAATTACATTACTTAAAGTCGAAGACATTTCTTTGAAGTTAACAGGTTTCCCTGCTGATGCTTGAAGCATCGAGTTAATCTTTCTTGTTTTTGCTAATAAATTCATTTTTTCGTCCTCCTGTATTTTACTGCAGCTATTTTATTCAATATTCTAAAGGTTTTAAATCGTTTATGGAATAGATATATCTTACATCACAATATAAATTGTGACAAATCTTTGTTCTTTAAGATATTTCCTAGTTTTTGGTCTACATATGCGGGTGTAATGTCGATATGTGCCGGTGAAATTTCTGAGGCTTCAAATGAAAGTTCTTCTAGAAGCTTTTCCAAAATGGTGTGTAGACGACGTGCACCGATATTATCTGTTTCTGAATTTACCTCAGTCGCAATTTCAGCAATGCGATCTATTGACGCTTCGGTAAATTCAATTGTTACTCCTTCAGTCTCCAGTAAGGCCTTGTATTGTCGAATTAATGAATGATCAGGCTCTTTTAAAATTCGAATAAAATCTTGTTTTGTCAATTTCTCCAGTTCAACTCTTACTGGGAACCGACCTTGTAGTTCTGGAATTAAGTCTGAAGGTTTCGCAGTATGAAAAGCACCTGCTGCTATAAATAACATATAATCTGTTCTTACCGGGCCAAATTTTGTTTGAACAGTTGAACCTTCGACAATCGGTAAGATATCTCGTTGCACACCTTCACGAGAAACATCTGCGGAAGAACCAGTTCCACCTTTACTTGCAATTTTGTCTATTTCATCAATAAAGATAATTCCCGATTGTTCAGCACGATTCACAGCATTTTGTGTAACTTCATCATTATCAATTAACTTATTTGCTTCTTCTACTGTTAAGACACGTCGTGCATCTTTTACTTTCACCCGACGTTTTTTCTTTTTCTTCGGCATTAGATTAGAAAATGCATCTTGCATATTTTGGCCCATGTTTTCCATACCAGACCCTTGGAACGCGTCAAATAAAGAAGGGGATTGTTCCGTTACTTCAACAGTTACCCATTCCTCTTCCAATTTACCATCTCTTAAGTCTTCTGCAATTTGAGAGCGTTTTAATCGGACTTCCGTGTCATCACTTGTTGATTCTTCTTGTTCCGCGTTTTGCCCGCCAAATAACATTTCAAATGGGTTTTGCCCCTGTTGTTTTTTCTTTAATGAAGGAACAAGTAGTTTAACAATCGCATCATTTGCAAGTCTTTCTGCTTGTTCTTTTACTTTCTCCATCATTTCTTCTTTTACAATACGGACGGAGGTTTCGGCTAAGTCTCTGACCATAGATTCAACATCTCTACCAACGTATCCTACTTCTGTAAACTTGGTGGCCTCTACCTTAATGAACGGAGCATTAGTTAGCTTAGCGATTCTTCTAGCTATTTCGGTCTTACCAACACCTGTTGGACCAATCATTAAGATGTTTTTCGGAATGACTTCGTTTTTCATTTCATCAGATAACAAACTTCTTCTGTAACGGTTACGAAGAGCAACTGCAACAGATTTCTTTGCATCCTGTTGACCTACAATGTATCGATCTAAATGCTCGGTAATTTGTTTTGGTGTAAGTTGTTTACTCATTCATTCAACGCCTCCACGATAATTTGATGATTTGTAAATACACAAATATCGGCTGCGGTTGTTAATGCGGCTTTTGCAATTTGTTCTGCCGTCATGTTTTCTCCTGAATATTGTTTTAACGCTCTACCTGCAGCTAAAGCAAAATTCCCACCAGAACCAATGGCTAATATGCCGTCATCGGGTTCGATGACTTCACCAGTGCCAGAAACCAGTAATAGCGTTTCTTTATTCATGACTAGTAACATGGCTTCTAAACGTCTTAGCATTTTGTCGCCTCGCCACTGCTTCGCCAACTCTACTGAAGCACGTTGTAAATTCCCATCATACTCCATTAATTTAACTTCAAACATTTCAAATAAAGTGAAAGCATCTGCAACAGAACCCGCAAAACCAGCGAGGACTTGACCATTATATAGACGNCTCACCTTTTTAGCAGTGTGTTTCATGACAACTTGGTTACCTAAGGTTACTTGTCCGTCGCCAGACATCGCAGATTTCCCTGCATGTTGAATTGCAAATATAGTCGTTGCATGTATTTCGCCCATGTGGTTCACCTCACGATTAGTTATGCACGAGGATGTGCATTCATATAAGTTTTTCTTAAGTGTTCCTTTGTAACATGTGTATATACCTGTGTTGAAGATAAATGTGCATGACCAAGTAATTCTTGGACTGTTCGTAAATCCGCTCCATTATTCAGTAAATGAGTTGCAAATGTATGTCGGAGCATATGGGGATAGATTTTGGTATGAATGGATGCTTTTTTAACCAATTCATTCAATAAGTAACGAACGCCTCTAGGGGTTAAAGGTTCACCCCTCATATTGGTGAACACGGTAGTATGTTTCTTCTGCTTCATAAGCTTAGGACGCACCACATCTAGGTAGTGTTCCAGAGCATCTTGAGCAAATTGCCCGAAAGGAACATATCGTTCTTTCCGTCCTTTTCCCATCACTCTTAAAATACCCAATCGATAATCAACATCTGTTTCTTCAAGGGAAGTCAGTTCACTCACTCGAATCCCTGTTGCATACAGTAGTTCCAATATAGCCCGATTCCGAATAGACATATGATCTTCGCCCTCTGTAGCAGTAAATAATACATCTAACTCTTTTTCATAAAAAAAATGAGGAAGACGTTCCTCTTTTTTTGGATGATATAGGGAGCGAAATGCATCTTCTTTTAATCCGAATTCACGATTACCAAATTTATAAAATGACCTTATTGATGAGATTTTTCTCGAAATAGATGTTCTAGATAGTTGCTTATCATATAATTTAGTCACATACAATCTGGCATGAATATACTCGACTTGATCCAAATTAGTTACACCTTCTGATTCAATGAATCTGAAGAAATCGAGAATATCTGATTCGTATTCTCTAACAGTATGTGCAGAATAATTTTTTTCTAATTGGATATAACTCATAAATTGATTTAATGCTTCAGCTGGAGTCATCGTTTCTTCACCTCTATAGAAATGTAAAAACATCGAACTAGCATTTCGTCTTTTGGAAGACTTACATACATCGCTTAAAGTAGTTCCTTCATATTCCAATATGTAGGTGGCAAAGTATCTAATGGTTTTAACATAAAGAAAAAGCCTCTAAATTATAACAATACTTAGAGGCTTTTCGCAATTAAATTGAAACTAAATTCATAAAATTTTGAATTGTTGCTAGTGCTCGTTCAGCTTGTTTTGAGCCACGTTCTTCTTTTGATTTATATCTTCTTGAAAGAGGTGGGAATAAGCCAAAGTTTACATTCATTGGTTGGAAATTTTTTGGGTCTGCTTCTGTAATATACCTTGCCATGCTTCCTAGAGCAGTTTCATGCGGAACGGTAACAACATCTTGCCCTAAAGCTAGCTTAGCAGCATTAATGCCTGCTATCAAGCCACTTCCAGCAGATTCTACGTACCCTTCCACTCCTGTCATTTGCCCAGCAAAGAAAAGTTGGTCATTACTTTGAAGTTGATAAGTAGGTTTTAAAACACGAGGAGAATTGATAAAAGTGTTGCGGTGCATAACACCGTAACGAACGATTTCAACGTTTTCTAACCCCGGAATTAACTTTAATACTTCTTTCTGAGGCCCCCATTTTAAATGTGTCTGAAATCCAACAATATTATATAAAGTCCCCGCTGCATCATCTTGCCGCAGCTGAACGACTGCATATGGAATTTTTCCTGTTTTGGGATCTTCAAGTCCAACTGGCTTCATTGGGCCAAAAAGTAATGTTTTTTTACCTCTTTCAGCCATGACTTCAAAAGGCATGCACCCTTCAAAATATATCTCTTTTTCAAATTCTTTTAACGGAACAACTTCTGCAGAAATTAATGCTTCGTAAAAACGATCAAATTCTTCTTCCGTCATCGGACAGTTTAAGTAGGCCGCTTCCCCTTTGTCATATCGTGATTTTAAATAGACTTTATTCATATCGATACTGTCCTTTTCCACAATAGGAGCTGCAGCATCATAGAAATATAAATAATCTTCACTTGTGATTTTTTGAATTTGCTCAGCTAGAGCAGGAGATGTAAGTGGACCTGTTGCAATAATCGTAATACCTTCAGGGATTTCAGTCACTTCTTCATTTATAACATCAACGAGTGGATGGTTTTTCACTTTTTCAGTTACAAATGCAGCAAATTCATGTCGATCAACAGCAAGAGCACCTCCGGCTGGAACCGAACACTGGTCAGCAGCTGCGATAATAACCGAGTCTAACATTCGCATTTCTTCTTTGATAACACCTACAGCATTCGTTAATGTGTTTGCACGCAATGAATTTGAACAAACTAATTCTGCAAATTTATCTGTATGATGAGCAGCCGTTTGTTTAACAGGACGCATTTCGTATAAACGAACACGAACTCCTCTTTTGGCTATTTGCCAAGCAGCTTCACTTCCAGCTAAACCCGCTCCTATTACATTGACAATCGTCAATTTCTTCACCAACCTTTTCTTGATTATCTTAGAAACCATATTTTTTTGCTTTGTCATGCTACAAGCGCCAGTCTTAGATTAAGACGGCGCTTTGTGCTTTTCTATTAAGCTCTATTAAATATCCCTGTTAATTTTCAACATATTGAATAAGGATTCTGCTCCATTTTCGCGGAAGAATTTGCAAGCCTCCTCGCTCGTATCTCGCTACGTGGTCTAGCCTGCCCATTCTACCGCTAAAGCGTCCCAGATTCACTCCCTATTATTAACATCGTTTAATAGATTCTTTCATTTAGGCTTGTGCATCTTCTTTATAATCACAAGATGTACATTGAATTTGAATACCTTTTTTCAACTTCTTCTCTACTAGTAATTCACTACATTTTGGACATGGTCGACTAAGTGGCTTATCCCAAGAAACAAATTCACATGTCGGATATCTATCACATCCGTAGAAGATTCGTTTGGTTTTACTCTTACGTTCGACGACTTCGCCTTCTTTACATGATGGACACGTTACACCAATATTTTTAACGATGGCTTTCGTGTTTCGACAATCAGGGAAATTACTACACGCCATAAATTTTCCGTATCGGCCTAATTTAAAGACCATTGGAGATTCACATTTTTCACAATCTTCTCCCGCTGGTTCGTCTTTAATAACCACCTTTTCCATTTCCTTATCAGCATGCGTAACGTGTTTTTCAAAATCGATATAAAACTTATCAATTATTTTTACCCATTTCTCATGTCCTTCTTCAACACTATCTAAATCTTTTTCCATTTGGGCAGTGAATTCGATATCAATAATCTTTGGGAAGAATTCTAATACGAGTTGATGAACAATTCCACCAAGTTCAGTCGGAATAAATCTTTTAGTTTCTAATGTTACATATCCTCGTTTTTGAATGGTATCGAGTGTTGGGGCATAAGTTGATGGTCGGCCTATCCCTAACTCTTCCAACGTTTTAACAAGTCGAGCCTCAGAATAACGTGGAGGTGGTTGTGTAAAATGCTGTTTAGGTTCAATTTCCAGCTTTTTCACGAAATCGCCTTTTTCCATCACTGGTAAAATTCGATCTTTTTCTTCGACTTGATCATCATTTCCTTCAACATATAATTTCATAAAACCAGGAAATTTCACTTGAGAACCATTTGCACGGAAGACAACATTCTCATTTGTTAAATCTACTGTCACAGTATCTAGTAAAGCAGGCGCCATTTGACTAGCTAGGAAACGTTCCCAAATCAATTTATATAATTTGAATAAATCCTTCGATAAGATTGATTTCAATTGATCTGGTGAACGTAACACGCTTGTAGGACGTATCGCTTCATGTGCATCTTGAGACTTACTAGATTGCTTAACTTGACCTGTAGAAGTAGTAATATACTCTTTCCCATACTCGGTCTCAATAAATGAATGTGCATCCTTTTTAGCGGTGTCAGAAATACGTGTCGAATCTGTACGCATATACGTAATCAGTCCGACTGTTCCTTCTTTTCCAACATTAAGACCTTCATATAATTGTTGAGCAAGCATCATCGTTTTACGAGCACGGAAGTTTAACTTTCGTGCAGCTTCTTGTTGAAGAGATGATGTTGTAAAAGAAGGTGCTGGATTTCTTTTACGTTCTTTTTTTACAACGCTCGTGACTTCAAACTTATCACCTTTTACTTGTTTCAAGATTTCTTTTACTTGCTCTTCATTTGTAAGTTTAATTTTTTCTGCACCATTACCAAAGTATAGAGCGTCGAATGCTTTTTTACCTTTTTCAAAATTCCCTTCAATCGTCCAATATTCTTCTGGTTGGAAATTTTTAATTTCATTTTCACGATCAATTACTAAACGTAGTGCAACGGACTGAACTCGTCCAGCAGATAATCCTTTTTTGACTTTCTTCCATAGTATTGGACTAATGTTATATCCGACAAGACGATCAAGGATTCGACGTGCTTGTTGCGCGTCAACTAAATCCATGTCTATGGGACGTGGATTTTTGAACGATTCTTTAATCGCGTCTTTTGTAATTTCATTAAAAACAACGCGACAGTCTGATTCAATATCGATATTCAATGAGTTCGCGAGATGCCAAGCGATTGCTTCACCTTCGCGATCCGGGTCAGCTGCGAGATAAATTTTCTTCGCTTTTTTAGCTGCTGATTTTAATTCTTGCATAACTGGGCCTTTTCCACGAATTGTAATGTATTTCGGTGAATAGTCATTTTCAACATCTACACCCATTTGACTACGTGGTAAATCACGCACATGACCGAGTGAAGCTTTTACTTTGTATTTTTTACCAAGATAACGTTCAATTGTTTTCGCCTTGGCCGGCGATTCTACAATCACTAAAAAATCCGACATGTATGTGCCTCCTTATAGAGGTTCCTTATAATCAATAAAAGAAATACCTGTTGCAAAATGTATAACAGTTTCTCTATTATTGCAACCATTTTTCATTTTCGTGTCAACTTTGGGGTAAAGTTTCTTTCAAATCTTCAATTATTTGATAGCCATTCCAAACTGGTTTTGCCCCTTCAATTAATAGTTTGTGTGGCCCAACGGAGAGATTGGAGGTAATTGGACCTGGTACACAGTAGACGTCCTTCCCATTATCAATAGCATGCATCATCGTACTAACTGTGCCACTTTTCTCTCTCGCTTCCGTTACGACAACCGCTTGAGATAAGCCACTTATTATTCGATTTCTCATCGGAAACGTCCATTTCTTTGGCGATACATAGGGTGGATATTCTGTTACTAATAGCTGATGTTTCTCCATCATTTGATACAAATGACTGTTTTCTTTTGGATATTGGTGAAATAAACCGTGTCCAAGAACTGCAATCGTTTTTCCCCCTAAATCATTTGTCGCAATATGAGCCATTGCATCAGCACCTTTTGCAAGACCACTTACAATTACGACTTGATATTTTACTAGAGGAGGGACAATAAAGTGCATTGCTTTTTCTGAATAAGATGTTGCTTCTCTTGAACCTATAATTGCTACAAAAAGTTTGTGTTCTAAATAGTCAATACGTCCTTTTGTATATAAAATCGTTGGTGGGTCATAAAGAGATAATAATTGTTTTGGGAAGTTGGGTTGATTAAACAAAATTGGGGTTATATTGTGTTTTTCGTAGGCTAGAATAAGTGGGGTATCTAGCGATTTCTCATATGACTTTTTAAATCTAGTAGCGCGATCATACGATAGTTTTAATAAGTGAGAAAGCTGATGGGTCGACATTTTCTCAACAGACAATAACTCAGGATTTACTTCGAGTAATGGGGTGAGTCTGTTAAGAGGAACTGGAAATACATAGTGAAGTGCCAGTATTCGGTGCATTAATTTTGGATCATTCATTCTTTCCCTCCTTTAATGTATAAAAAAAGCGACACATCGGTCGATGTGCCGCTTCCTTCTATATTAATGTGTTTTACATTGATCGTACAAGCCTTTTTCTTTAATCACTTTGATTAAAGTTTCACCAATAACAGATGGAGTAGCTGCAACTTCCATGCCTGCAGCATTCATCGCTTTGATTTTGTCNGCAGCTGTACCTTTACCACCAGAGATAATTGCACCGGCATGGCCCATACGNTTACCTTCTGGAGCAGTTTGACCACCGATAAATCCTACTACCGGTTTTGTCATGTTCGCTTTAATCCACTCAGCAGCTTCTTCTTCAGCTGTTCCGCCGATTTCACCAATCATAACTACTGCATACGTATCTGGATCTTCATTGAATGCAGAAAGTGCATCAATAAAGTCAGTTCCGTTTACTGGGTCTCCACCAATACCTACAGCTGTACTTTGTCCAATTCCTTCTTGAGAAAGTTGGTGTACTGCTTCATAAGTTAGGGTACCAGAACGTGAAACTACGCCTACATGTCCTTTTTTGTGAATGTAACCAGGCATAATCCCGATTTTACATTCGTCAGGCGTAATTACACCTGGGCAGTTAGGTCCTACTAAACGAGTTTTCTTGCCTTCCATATAGCGTTTAACTTTAACCATATCAAGTACAGGAATGTGTTCAGTAATACAAATTGCCATATCTAAATCAGCATCTACTGCTTCTAGAATTGCATCTGCAGCGAAAGGAGCTGGAACATAAATAACGGAAACGTTAGCGCCAGTTGCTTTAACAGCTTCTTCTACTGTGTTAAATACGGGTACGCCTTCAGCCTCAGTACCGCCTTTACCTGGTGTTACACCAGCGACGATCTTGGTTCCATACTCAAGCATTTGTTTTGTATGGAAAAGAGCAGTTGAACCCGTAATACCTTGTACGAGTACTTTCGTATCTTTATTAATATATACGCTCATCTTTTGTCCCTGCCTTTCTTAGCCTACAAGTTCAACAATTTTTTGCGCGC
>JGI24024J18818_10001093_pt1 | contig 10975 bp, 9 predicted proteins | sample Cruoilmetagenom2_FD_18818 | JGI IMG/M metagenome (IMG submission 18818) | reverse complement strand
CGATAACCATCTCCGCCACCTGAACGTGGCGGGTCGCCGGCTCGTCGAAGGTCGAGGAGATGACCTCGCCGTGCACCGAGCGCTCCATGTCGGTGACCTCCTCTGGACGCTCGTCGATCAGGAGCACGATCAGGGCTATCTCAGGATGATTGGAGGTAATGGAGTTGGCGATGGCCTGCAACATCATGGTCTTGCCGGTGCGCGGCGATGCCACGAGCAGGCCTCTCTGACCTTTGCCCAGCGGGGTGCACAGGTCCATGACCCGGGAGGTCATGCTCTCGGAGGTCTCGAGCTTGACCCGCTCCTCGGGATACAGGGGCGTCAGGTTGTCGAAGTGGACCTTCTCCATGGCCACCTCGGGGGGCTCGAAGTTGATCGCCTCCACCTTGATAAGCGCGAAGTAGCGCTCCCCCTCCTTGGGCGGACGGATCTGGCCCGAGACCGTGTCGCCGGTGTGCAGATTGAAGCGGCGGATCTGGGAGGGCGAGACGTAGATGTCGTCCGGACCCGGAAGGTAGTTGTACTCCGGGGCGCGAAGGAAGCCGAAACCCTCGGGCAGAACCTCGAGCACGCCCTCGCCGAAGATCAGGCCCTCGGCCTCGGTCTGGCGCTGAAGGATGCTGAAGATGACATCCTGACGACGCATGCCGGTTGGGTTTTCCACCTCTAGACCGCGGGCGATCTCACAGAGCCGGTTGATGTCCATCTCCTTGAGCTGGGTGAGATCGAGGCGGCCCTCGGGGATGTCTTCGGTCGACTGCTCGTACTCCTCGATCTCTTCCTCGAGGTCGAGAGGGATGACCACCGGTTCTTCTTTTTCCTTGGTTCCGTTTTCTTTCTTCTTACGTACCATTTTCATTCACTCCGTTGACGTTCTTTCCAGGAATTCACCATTTCGTCGATCCGGTTGAGGAGGTCGCGCCGCCCCTCGCCCGTCCGTACGCTCACCACCATGGGCGGCACGTGCAGCCCGAGCTGACGCTGAACGCTCTGCTGCATCTGTGCGCGCTGCCCGCGTTTCACTTTGTCGGCCTTGGTGAGCACGACCTCGCGGTCGAGATTCTCGGCCGTCAGGAGATCCTGCAGGTCGAGATCGCGGGCCGTGAGGCCGTGGCGGATGTCCACAAGTGCCACCACTCCTGCGAGCCGGTCCTCGGAGGCAATGAAGCGACCCAGCTCCCGGCCCCACTCCTCGCGCAGCTGGCGGCCGACCTTCGCATAACCGTAGCCGGGGAGATCGACCAGGTAGAAAGAGCGGTTGACGAGAAAAAAATTCAGGGTCCGTGTCTTGCCCGGCGCCTTGGCAACACGGGCCAGGGTCTGCCGGAAGAGCCAGTTGAGAAGGCTCGACTTGCCGACGTTCGACCTTCCGGCGACGGCCACATGGGGAAACCACTCTCCCGGCCGCTCTTTCGCCCGGAGCGCTGCTCCGCGGAAGCTGACGTCGGTGATCTCCATGCTTTCTCAATGTGCAAGCGGCGGCGAGTCGAGTCTCGCCTCCGTGTCCCCGGGCTTGGGGGTGACGTCTGCTTCTATACCACCCACGAGCGCCTGCGAGAGAACCTCGTCCATGTGCCCGACGAAGTGAAAGCGCATCTTCTCGCACACGTTCTCGGGGATGTCCTCGAGGTCCTTTTCGTTCTCCTCCGGGAGGATCACCTCGCGAATGCCGGCGCGGTAGGCGGCGAGGATCTTCTCCTTGAGTCCACCCACCGGCAGCACATAGCCGCGCAAGGTGATCTCTCCGGTCATCGCCACGTCGACCCGCACCGGGGTTTTGGTGAATGCCGAGACCAGGGCGGCGGCCATGGTGATGCCCGCCGACGGCCCGTCCTTGGGGATGGCTCCCTCGGGAACGTGGATGTGGACGTCCGTTTTCTCGAAGACCTCGGTGTCGATGCCGAGAATCTCGGCGCGTGAGCGCACAAAGGTAAGCGCCGCTCGCGCCGATTCCTGCATCACGTCGCCGAGTTGACCGGTAATCGTGAGCTGGCCCTTGCCACGCATCAGGGTGGCTTCGGTGAGCAGCAGCTCCCCGCCCACCTGCGTCCATGCCAGCCCCGAAGCGGCGCCGATCTCGGGATCCTGCTCCCGTCGCTGGGCGCGGTAACGGGGTTTCCCGAGAAGCTTGCCCACCATCTCGGGAGTTACCTCGATTCCGCCGGAACCGCGGCGGAGCTTCTCCTTGAGCACTCGCCTGGCCAGCTTGCGGCACACCGACGCGATCTCCCGCTCGAGGTTGCGCACCCCGGCCTCGCGGGTGTAGCGCTCGATGAGAAGCATCAGGGCGTCATCGGTGAACTCGACTCCGTAGCGCTTGAGACCGAGCTTCTCGAGCTGGCGAGGAACCAGGAACAGGCGGGCTATCTCCATCTTTTCCTGGTGGGTGTAACCGGAGAGCTGGATGACCTCCATGCGGTCGAGCAGCGCCGGCGGAATGGAGTGGGTCACGTTGCCGGTACAGATGAAGAAGACCTTCGAGAGATCGTACTCCACATCGAGATAGTGGTCGTGGAAGGTATGGTTCTGCTCGGGATCGAGGACCTCGAGGAGGGCGCCCGCAGGATCGCCGCGGAAGTCGGCCGCCATTTTGTCGACCTCGTCCAGGAGCAGCACCGGGTTTACCGTCGCCGCCTTACGCATCATCTGCACGATCTGACCGGGAAAGGCCCCGATGTAGGTCCGGCGGTGGCCGCGAATTTCGGCCTCGTCTCGCACCCCTCCCAGCGACAGCCGGACGAAACGGCGGCCGGTGGCGCGGGCGATCGAGCGCGCCAGCGAGGTTTTTCCGGTCCCCGGCGGACCGACAAAGCAAAGGATGGTACCGGTCGTCTTGCGCACGAGCTGGCGAACGGCCAGAAACTCCAGAATCCTGTCCTTGACCTTTTCCAGTCCGTAGTGGTCTTCGTGGAGCACCGTCTCTGCGCGATCCATGTTGCGGATCTCCCGCGACGCTTTCTTCCACGGCACCGCCAGGAGCCAATCCACGTAGTTTCGGGAGACACCGGCCTCGGCTGAGACCGGCGGCATCCCCTCGAGGCGGCGCAGCTCGATCTCCGCCTTCTCCTTGGCCTCGTCGCTCATACCCGAGTCCTCGATCTTCTGCTTGAGCTCCTCCAGCTCTTCGGTGTTGTCGTTACGGCCGAGCTCCTCGTTGATCGCCCTGATCTTCTCCGAGAGGTAGTACTCCCGCTGGGCCTTCTCCATCTGCTTCTTGACCCGGGAGGAGATGCGACGATCGATGTTGAGCTTTTCGATTTCCATGTCGAGGAGATCGTTGAGGCGCTGCAGACGGTCGACCGGGCTGAGGATTTCCAACAGCTCCTGCTTCTCCGCGGTTGGTTGTGAGAGATGGGCTGCGAGGATGTCCGCAAATTGCTCGGGGTCTTCGGTCTGAAGGGAGGCGAGCACTCCTTCGGCGGAGAGGTGGTGGGAGAGCTTGGCGTACTCCTTGAAGAGCTCCACCAGCTGCGCCATGTACTCGGTGATGGCGGTGTCTTCCGACGCCTCCACCTGCACCGGTTCCACCCGCGCTATCAGACAGTCCTCTTCGACCTCCAGGTCGACGAGGTGGGCCCGGCTCAACCCCTCGACCATCACCTTGATGTTGCCCGAGGCCAGCTGCAGATGTTGGACAACCCGCGCGATGACGCCCAGCGGATAGATGTCCGCCTCGCCCGGGTCGTCGACCTTGGGATCGCGCTGGGTGGCCAGGAAAATCCGTTTGTCGGGGCGACTGAGGGCGCGCTCGAGAGCAACCACCGACGGCCGCCGTCCGACAACGAAAGGTGCCATCATATGGGGATAGACCACCATGTCCCGAAGCGGGACAACTGGAAGCTCCACGGTAGAGGATTTTGAAGTCATGGTTGGATCTCTTTATCGGTGAGAGGGTTGTGTTCTTGCCTCGCAGTCGGCCAGCTTTGGTCCGGCCGATGCTGTTCAGCTCACTTTGCGGACAACGGGCAGCGGCGGCACACGGCGTTCCACCACCTCGCGCGAGATGACCAATTCCTTGAGGTCGGGAAGGGAGGGGATTTGATACATGATGTCGAGCATCAGCTCCTCGAGGATGATACGCAGCCCACGAGCGCCGACCTTGCGGGTGATCGCCTCTTTGGCAACCGTGTCGAGGGCGTCGGCGGTGAAGGTGAGATCGACTCCCTCGAAGGAGAGGATGGTCTGGTATTGGCGCACCAGGCAGTTGCGGGGTTCGGTCAGGATACGGACCAGGGCCTCGTGGTCGAGCTCGTGGAGGTTCGCCACCACCGGGATGCGCCCGACAAACTCTGGAATCATGCCGTACTTGATGAGATCCTCGGGGTGGACCTGGGCTAGGAGCTCGGAGGAACCCGGTTCGTTGCCGCCGAGATCGACGCCGAAGCCCATCCGCTTCTGGTTAAGACGGTCCGCGATGACATCGTCGAGGCCGACGAAAGCGCCTCCGCAGATGAACAGGATGTTGGTGGTGTCAATCTGCAGGAACTCCTGATGCGGGTGCTTGCGTCCTCCCTGGGGGGGCACGTTGGCCACCGTGCCCTCGAGGATCTTGAGCAAGGCCTGCTGCACGCCCTCGCCGGAAACGTCCCGCGTGATGGAGGGGTTCTCAGCCTTGCGCGCGACCTTGTCGATCTCGTCCACATAGACGATTCCTCGCTCTGCGGTCTCGCGATCCCCGCCTGCAGCCTGATAGAGACGAAGGAGAATGTTCTCCACATCCTCGCCGACATAGCCGGCTTCGGTGAGGGTTGTCGCGTCGACGATAGTGAACGGCACCTGGAGCTGGCGCGCCAGGGTCTGGGCGAGGAGGGTCTTGCCGGTGCCTGTCGGCCCGATCAATAGAATATTCGACTTCGCAAGCTCGACGTCGTTGCGGTTGCGGCCAGACTGGTACTCGATGCGTCGGTAGTGATTATAGACCGCAACCGATAGCTTCCTTTTCGCCGCCTCCTGGCCGATCACGTACTCGTCGAGGTGGCCCTTGATCTCGTGCGGCTTCGGAAGGATCTGCTGACGGGTCTTGGATTCGTGGACACGGTCCTCGGCGATGATGTCCAGACAGACTTCGACGCACTCGTTGCAGATATAAACCGTCGGTCCGGCGATGAGCTTGCGCACCTCGTGCTGGCTCTTTCCGCAGAAGCTGCAACGCAGCATGTCACTGTCGCGCTGGGACATCTATCCTCCAGGCACCATTGTATACCAATTCAGGTCTCACGATCTTCAGCCCTCTGGTCTACTCCCTGGAAACAATGATCTTGTCGATGAGGCCGTATTCGAGCGCGGCCTCGGGTTCGAGGATGAAATCGCGCTCGGTGTCGATGTGAATCCTGTCGATCGCCTGACCCGTATGCCGGGCGAAGATCGCATTGAGGCGCTCGCGCAACCGCATGATGTCCTTGGCGTGGATGTCGATGTCGGTGGCCTGCCCCTGCAGCCCCGACAACAGCGGCTGATGCAGCAGCACGCGGCTGTGCGGGAGGGCGAAGCGTTTGCCGCTGGCCCCGCCGGCGAGCAGTATGGCGCCCATGGAAGCCGCCTGCCCGAGGGCGATGGTCGCTACGTCGGGCTTGACGTACTGCATCGTGTCATAGATTGCGAGACCGGCGGTGATCGAACCACCCGGGGTGTTGACGTAGAGAAAGATGTCCTTTTCGGGGTTCTCCGCTTCCAAAAAGAGCATCTGGGCGATCACCAACGACGCCACCTGGTCGTCAATCGACGTACCCAGGAAGATCACATTGTCCTTCAGCAAACGGGAGAAGATGTCGTAGGATCGCTCCCCCCGGCTTGTCTGTTCGATGACGTACGGAATCGTGAAGGTCATTGCTCAATCTCCCCGCCAGCTCGGCGGATCATTTCATCGACCGTGGCCGCGATGCGCGCCGCGTGACGGACGTTTTCCAGCTTGTTTTCTGCCGCGATATTCGCCTTGTGTTCGGCCAGGGGAATTCCAAGCCGCGCGGCCTCGGATTGAAGGTAGGCATCCACCTCGGCTTCCGGAACCGGAACCTCCCAGGAATCAGCCAGCTGCTCGAGAACCAGGGTGTCGATCACTTCCTGCCGCGCAGCGGGGTCGGCCTTTGCCGCCAGTTCCTGCCAGTTGACCTGTTCGGGATCCACCGACACCCCCTGCATGGCCATGGCGTAGGAGTAGCGGTCGAGATGGTTGCGAAGAGACGACTGGACCAGCGATGGCGGCAGTTCGGCGTGGTCGATCCCATCCTCCAGGTGATCAAGTATGGCGCGGCGCCAACGAGTCCTGCGATCGGACCGTTTTTGGTCAAGGAGAACCTCGGCGATTCGCTGACGAAGATGGTCGAGAGAGTCCAGGCCGATGGTCGTGGCGAGATCGTCGTCGATCTCCGGCAAGGCCTTGCGCTTGAGCGCCTTCACCGTGATGGTATAGCGCACCGTCTTGCCGGCCCTGTCGGCGTCTTCGAGGTCTTCCGGAAGAACCTTGTCAGCAACCAGTTCCTCGCCGACCTTCGCACCCTGAAGCGCCTCGTTGACCTCGGGGGGCACCGCCTCCGAGCCAATGACGAAGCGAGCATCCTCCTCGGCGTAGGGTTCGTCGTCGATCCCGTCGACCTCTCCGTGAAGATCCGCCTCCACCAACATCCCGTCTGCGGCCGCCTCATCGTCGGCGGGCTCCCAGACCGCTTGCTCCTCCTGGACTTTGTGAAGCTCCTCTTCGATCTCGGCCTCGGCGATGTCGAGATCGATTTCTGGGAGGTCGAGCGGGGCGAGCTCTTCGAGTTCGTAGCTGGGCCGAACCTCGAGTTCGGCGGAAAAGCGGAAGCCGCCGTCGGTATCAAACTCGAGATTCGAGATCCGCGGATCGGTGAGAGGCTGGAGATCGCTCTCTTCGTCGAGGACCTCACGCCAAAGAAGACCCGTGAGGTGCTCCTCGAGCTCTCCACGGATCTCTTCAGAGTAGTGCGCTCGCACCGCGGCCTCTGGGGCTTTTCCCGGGCGGAAGCCTGGAATCCGCGCCTTGCCGCGGAGAGTCCGAATGATCGTGTTGCGTTCGCGATCCACCGCCTCGGCGTCGAGGTGCGCTGCAACCTCGATGGAGTGGTTCGCTCCCCGGGTCAGGTTATAAGGCATGAATGGACTCTCCGGTGAGTTCGGCGTTATCGTCAGGCTGGTGCGAAAGGGGGGATTCGAACCCCCACGGGGGGACCCCCACGAGATCCTAAGTCTCGCGCGTCTACCGTTCCGCCACTTTCGCGGTGAGGGGTTGGTGAGCCGTGGAGGAATCGAACCTCCAACCTAGTGATTAAGAGTCACTTGCTCTGCCAATTGAGCTAACGGCCCACGGCCAAAGAGCACTATACGGAAAAAACAGGCAAGGGGCAAGTCCCGCCCTTCCGTCTCCCGCCCGGGCCGGGTAGAGGAGTGAAGAGGTGAAGAGGTGAAGAGGAAAGAATTCTCAATTCTTAATTCTCAATTCTTAATTCAGAATTCCGAATTTTACTTGTGTACCAGGTGCTTGATCTCGGACTGCCCAAGGTCGGACTCGGCGGTGATCACCACCGCCGATGTGCCGCCGTTAAATGGCGGCAGCTTCGTCTCCGCCGAGAAACACCCGCTGTCGTCGGTCTCCCCCTCTGCGAGAACGAGCCGCCGCGGGTCGGCGGTGGACTTGAAGAGAACCGAAACGCGCACACCCGTTTGGGCCTTGTGAGCATGAGAGTCGACGGCTGTGATGCTGATCGTGGCCTCGCCGTCGTAGATGAAGTCGTGATCGCCGGCGGCACGCAGGATGAGATGGGCGCGGCCACGCTGGGCCTCAAGATAGTCAAGAATTACCTGGTCGAGAGAGGGCTCCTCCCCAGCGCCGGCCTGCTGCTCCTCCTCGGAGTGGGTGATGGTGGTGTCGTCATCGTTCGCAACCTCGCCGTCGGGGCCGGTGAGTTGGTCGAGGCCGCCCTCGGCAACCGCGTCGACGATGGCGCGGTGCTGCCGTTCCATGAGCGTGGCGATTGTGTCCTTGTCGACCTTCTGCTCGACCAAATCATGGTAGGGCGTGCGACGTGAGTACAGGATCTCTCCGCGGGCGTACACAAGCGACTCCACCAAGGGGTTGGCGCGTCCCTTGTCCTCGGTCTGCACGTGGTAGACCGTGCCCGAATGCTCGATGTCAGTGTTGAAACCGGTCAGAACCACGGTGGGGTGATGTCCTCCACTCCACAGGCTATCGCGGAGCCTGCCGCCGGTCAAACGCCGAGCTGCTCGAAGCGGGCCGTGAAGTGTCTCAATACCGGCGGCTCGTAGACGATCCGGAGCCCGCGCACCTCCTCCCGTCGATGGTAGATGCGTTCGATGACTTCGGCGACGTACTCGAGGTGGGTATTGGTGTAAACCCGGCGGGGGATGGCCAAACGCACGAGCTCCAGCTCCGGCCACACCGTTTTCCCCGTTTCCGGATCGGTCTTGCCAAACATGGTGCCGCCGATCTCCACCCCGCGCACCGCGCCTTCGATATAGAGGGCGACGGTGAGCGCCTGGGCCGGGAACTGTTCCTGGGGGATGTGGGAGAGGAAGCGGCGGGCGTCGAGGTAAACCGCGTGCCCCCCGGCGGGACGCATTACCGGAACGCCGACGCTTTCGAGCCGCTCCCAGAAGGCATGGACCTGGCCGATACGAAAAGCCAGGTAGCGCTCATCGAGGACCTCACGGAGTCCGCGAGCCACCGCCTCGAGGTCACGCCCGGCCAGGCCGCCATAAGTAGGGAAGCCCTCGATCAGAATGAGCATGTTTTTGAGTCGTTCGAAGAGCTTCTGGTCGCGCATCGCCAGGAAACCGCCAATATTCGCCAACCCGTCCTTCTTGGCGCTCATGGTGCAACCATCGGCAGCGAGGAACATGTCGGCAACGATCTCCCGCACGCTGCGGTGGCCCTGATCCGGTTCGCGTTGTTTGATGAACCAAGCATTTTCGGAAAACCGGCAGGCGTCCAAAAAAAATGGAATCCCGTGGCTGCGGCAAATTTCGGCCATCCCGCGAATGTTGGCCAGGCTCACCGGTTGACCACCCCCGGAGTTGTTGGTAACAGTCAACATCGCCACGGGCACCCGCTCCCGCCCGTTTTCGGTGAGGAAAGCATGGAGGCGATCGAGGTCAATATTGCCCTTGAAGGGATGCTCCGCCTGCGGGTCACGCCCCTCGGCAATCACCAGATCCACCGCCTCCGCACCGTGTACTTCGATATTCGCGCGGGTGGTGTCGAAATGGCTGTTGGAGGGGACCCTCATCCCTTCTCGCGCGAGGGTGGAAAACAGCAGATTCTCGGCCACCCTTCCCTGGTGGGTGGGAATCACGAAGGGCAGACCGGTGATCTCCTGGACCGTCGACTGAAACTCGTGGAAGTTCCGAGCCCCCGCGTACGACTCGTCTCCTACCATCAGACCCGCCCACTGGTTGTCCGACATCGCCGAGGTGCCGGAATCAGTGAGGAGATCAATGTAAACATCCTCGGCTGGGATTGCAAAGACGTTGTATCCCGCTTCTTCGAGACGCCGCAGCCGGATGTCGCGATCGGGCAAGTTGATGGTTTCGATGACTTTTACACGCCAGGGTTCCGGGCCGTGCTCCATGAATCCTCCTGTGGCGCGCCCGGGGGTGAGGCGCATCCGAGGCGGGATTGTAACGGCTTTGTCTTCAACCGCCAAGGAAAGGCATGATGCAGGTTAAAATCGCGAGGTGGCCCCCCTCACCCTCCTCTTCATCTGCATCGGTAACAGCTGCCGCTCGCCCATGGCCGAGGCCATGGCCCGCGCTCTCGGCGGCGGCCAGGTTGACGCGCGTTCGGCAGGCCTTACCCCCGCAGGTTGGATCGCCGAGCCCACTGTGTCCACCCTGGCCGCTCTTGGCTATTCCGTCGAGGGCCTGCGGTCCAAGAGCATCGATGAAGTGGAAATCGACGATGTGGATGTCGTGGTCTCCCTCCTCGGTGAGGAGACCCTCGATCTCATGCCCCGCGGGCATGGGGCCCGGCGGGAAGCGTGGTCCATCCGGGATCCCTTCGGGGAGGATGAGGAAACCTACCTCGCGGTAGCTCGAGAGCTCGAAACACGAGTCCGGCGTCTCCTCGAGGAACACCAGGATGGGGAACTTCTTCTCCCGTGAAGGCTCTCACTCGAACGAGACGGCCGTGAGCCGTGGCAAACTGGAGGCGTGACCTTTGAAGAGGTGTATGAGCGTTTCCGACGGCCGGTCTGGCGGCTTGCACGTCGGCTCACGGTCAGCGAGGAGGAGGCGCTCGACGCAACCCAGGAGATCTTCCTCCGGGTGTGGCGCGGCCTTGCCGGTTTTCGCGGCGAGGCCAAGATCAGCACCTGGGTGTTTCAAATCGCCTGGAATTACTTACGAGCGCACCGGCGACGCATGGGCAGACAACAGCAACTCATCAGCGATGGAACCGACGGGTCCCACGAGCTCGTGGTCGGCGCACGGGACCCGGGGGCCGACCCCGAGCGGAGGGCGGCGGCGGCGGAAATCCTCGACCGGGTCGACGCGGCCGTGCAAGGCCTGCCCGAGCACTTTCGAGTGGTCCTGTGGCTCCGCGATGGTGAGGATCTGAGCTACCAGGAGATCGCCGGGGCCCTCGACCTCCCGATAGGTACGGTCCGCTCGCGTCTTGCCCGCGCGCGCGATGCTCTGCGCCGGGCCGTGGAGAACTGATGGACGACATCACCATCCTTCGTCTGAGCCGCTATCTGGACGGTGATCTTGACCCCACCGAGGTCCGGGTCCTCGAAGAGCGCCTGCGAGACGATCCCGAGCTGATCGCCGAGCTGGCTGCCCTCGAAGCTCTGCGCGGGTCGCTGGCCGCCATCGCCGAGCGGGACGAGCCCCCGGCCGAGCTCGACAGGATGATAGAGCCTCTGCGTCGGAGCGTTCCCCCACGACCGGGAGTGCGCCCCTGGCTGCGCTGGGTGGGCGCCGCGGCGGCAGTCGTCCTCGGTCT